>Ga0208127_1001302_pt1 | contig 12468 bp, 9 predicted proteins | sample ETNtaG_6_FD_185751 | JGI IMG/M metagenome (GOLD analysis project Ga0208127, IMG submission 185751) | Marine microbial and viral communities from oxygen minimum zone, Eastern Pacific Ocean - ETNP201306SV45 (SPAdes) (version 2) | ecosystem: Environmental > Aquatic > Marine > Oceanic ...
AGAGATGTCCTCGTCGATGAGCAGGCAACGCGCATCGGTTTCGAGCGTTTCAATAATGCTGGCCGCTTGCGACGTCGAGCCGGATGCGTTGTCCGTCGAGAAAGCGACCGTGTCCTTGCCTCCGGGCAAGTTGTTAATGAAAGGGGAGAGATCGACGGAAGCGACCGAACGCCCATCTTCGGCTCGAACTTTGGTGGCGTCGCTTCGCGAAACGACGCATTCGCGGCCGTCGCCAGGAATGTGATTGTAGACGCCGCGTTCGATTGCGTTGAGCAAGGTGGACTTGCCATGATAGCCTCCTCCGACTATGAGGGTGATGCCGTCGCCGATACCCATGCCGCTTACCGTTCCACGGTTCGGCGTTTGGAGTTGAACGCGAAGCGTACTGGGCGATTCGAATGGGGTCGCGTTTTCAAGGGGGCGTTGGTCGATTCCCGTCGCCCGAGGGAGGATGCTTCCATCGGCGATGAAGGCAACGAGTCGATGTTCCTCGAGCTGCTTCCTCAAGGCATCCGCATCCTCATTCGTTTCCGCGTAGTTGCGAATTTCCTCGCTGTCGCTGAAGTCGAATACGGTCAGAGCGATTCGTTTCAATCCATCGCAGAGCAAGTTGGCTGCAGAACGGCCAAGGATGCGTCGCCCGTTGGCAGGCAGGCCAATGCTGAATCTAAGGGTCGTGCGCGAATCGTCGATTGTGACGCAGGTTCGTTCGAGGATTTCCTGCCAAGGAGTATCGATTGAAATCAGACCTGACTTTCCGGATCCAAGGGATTGCTGATGCTTGCGACTTATAGACGCGAAGGATTTGGCTAGATACGTTTCCGAACCGGTTTTTCGGGAACGGTTAGCGAAAAGGTCTGAGGGGATTCCCGAGGAGGCGTGCTCGATGCGAAGCGACAGTCGGGAGGGAGCGGCGAAGGGATCGCCTTGAATACGGTCGACGGATAACTCGAAGTCGTCAAAGTCATAGCGACCCTTGATGTCCTTGTAGGCTGGGTACGGTCTGCCGTCGATGCGGATCAGGGCCTGGCGGAGGTCCTCGGAAGTCATTGATAGGAGACTGGTTTAAAAACGGCTAGTGAGTCGAAGAATTTCTTAGGAGTAAAAGTGGGTTCTGGCTGAATGGAAATAAACAGGGATCCCGCAAAGCGGGAGCAGGATCGCTCTGAGGAGCGAACAGGTTCAAGGAGAGATTCCCAAAGTAGGCTCAGTTGCTTCGTTTTTATCGCGATTGGAAGCCGTATCTATCCCGCTCAGGCGTTTCTAGAACGCGTACCCATCTAGGTCGATGGCGTAAAGGCGCGTTTGGCCCGTGTCGGAGCCATTGAAGTAGATTCGCTTACCGTCGCGAGACCAGGATAGGTGAGGGTGCATGTCATCGTTGCGATCGCCTTCTTCCGCTCGCATGCGAGCGAGGACACGATAGTTGCCGGAAGCGACATCGTAGACCAGTAGGGCGTGGGTTCCTGGTTCCGGCCAATCGAAAATGTCGGAGACGAAGCGCTTGCGGTCAGGGCTGAGAGAACCGTGGATCCCCAGGGCGTTCTCGATGATTGGTGTGCCGGGGCTTCCATCGATCGGATGCTCCATAACGATTTGAGCGGAGGGATTGCTTTGGTGATTGAAACCAGGAAGGCGAACATAGGAGAGTATCGATTCATTCGATACCCACATGGGATGCTGGCCCACTTCGGAAACGTAGTGGATGTCGCTTCCATCGGCGTTCGCGGCGATGGCTGATTTGACTACTTTGCCGCCGTTGACCTTGTCTTCGATCATGAATACCCAGAAGAAGCGTTTACCATCCGGGGACCATTTAGGGTGCTTGAAGACGCCCGCGTTTCTCCACTTATCGGATTCGATTAGCGACCGCCGAGGGTGCATTGGAATCATTTCGCTCTTATTCAGCAGCGTTTTGGATGAGCCCGATTCGAGGTCCATGAGATAGACTTCGGGAGGTTTGCGATCGGCCTCTTTGTATCTGGAAGGAGGATAATTGTTGTGTCCCAGTCCGAGGCCATTGATTTCGGATGCCATTCCGATCTGGCCTTTTACTCTGCGAGTCGAGCGATCCTCTATGTTGACGATTATCGAGTACTCGGAGTCCTCAATGCCGTAGGCGATGTGGGAATCATCGAGCCACTGTTGACGCGCTCCGTCGTGATCGTGACCCTTAATTCGGGCCGTTACATAGCGGACATCGGAGCCATTTCGCTTCGCGACCGCAACGCGGCCCCATTTTTTGGTGGCATCTTCGAATTCGAAGTAGGTGATGAGCTTGCCGTTGGGGCTTTCTGGGCAGATGTCCATGTAGGCGTGCATAGCGGGAGCGTTGCCGACGGAAACTTGACTAATCGTATGGCCGTCGGGATAGGGCCCTAGCGGCATGAGAGGGGGGGTGGCGTCGTCTGTGTCGTTCGGAATCAGTCGGGTAACTTTGAAATTGTCGACCGTCATGTGGTTGCTGACCGTGCGGAAGGCGAACCAGCCTTCGTTGTAAGGTACGGGGTCGTGAAAATCGAAAATAACCTCGCCGTCGCGAATATATTGCGTGCGGTCGCCGATCACGACGATTTGAATACGCATTAGCTTGTTGGGCGTGATCATGTACTCGCGCTGATTGAGGTCGTGTTGGGGCAGGAGAGGCCGCTCGCCGTAGCCGTTGTATTTGCGGAATCGCGTTTGGGTGTTCTTGTGCCCGCCGTAGCCGACGTAATAAAGCCGCAGGTAGTCGTAGGTGCGAAACTGACCCGTGCGTTGATCGTTTTTGAAGATGTCGCTGGGGAACTGGGGATCGATGGCCATCCAGAAGCAATTGAGGTCGCGCGTATTGTCGTTGAGGCCCCCGTTCTTGATCATCTTAACCTCGTATTCGATCATGACCGGACCTTCCATACGGTGACGAAACCAGACAGTGCACCCTTTGGCATCGTCGATTTCCAGGCGGCCGTCATTGATGGCGACCGTTCCGCCTGGCATTTGCTCGGGCTTCCAATTTTCGAGCGAGTCGAAGGCGTCTTGGAAAAGAATCTCGCCTCGCTCGTACTGAAGGGATGCTAGCGCGGGAAAGGAGAACGCGGCGACTGCGAGAACGAAAACAAAAGGGCTGAGTCGATGCCTTATGAGGGGGGTCATGGGGATGTTATTAAATAGGGCGATTGCTAGGTCAATGAGTCAGTTAGGGGCAGGAGAAGGTCCGCAAGCGAGCTCGCATCGCGGCAATGCTAACTGTTAACCCTTTTTCCGTTTCGCGATCAGAACGAGATGAGAATCTAGCGCGTCCACAAGTCTTGTTTTGAATCCCTTATTTTATCGCTTTGCATTCAGACGCTTAAGCCTCAGATTGAAGTTTCTCGATATCTACTACCGATGCGAAATTTACTACCTCTGCTCTTTGTCGCTCTCATTTTAACGGGACCTCTCTTCGCTCAGAAAGGTCCATTTCTCTCAACCGGCGTAAAGGTTGGCGAGGCGGATTCCGATAGCGCGATTGTCTGGGTTCGCCTGACGGCGGACAAATCGGCTAAGTTCGGGCAGCTGCCGATCTTTACGGAAGGACTGTCTTCGGAGCATAAAGACGAGGGCAGCATGCCGGCCGATGTGTCGCCGGGGAGCAAAGGCTTGGCGCGGATTCACTATTGGCCGGAGTCGAAAGGCAAGCGGGCCATGCGGTCGACACCCTGGCTGGCGGTGTCGCCAGAGAAGGACTTCATACGACAGGCGCGTCTGACCGGATTGTCGTCAGGCGAACGTTACCGCTACGAAGTGGAAGCGCGAACGGAGGCGAATGTGAAAGCGACTGCGAATGCGAGCGGGGCCTTTCACACGGCGTTTGGAGAGAACTCGAGCGAGTCTGTGAGGTTCATCGTGACGACGTGTCAAGCGGTTCGCAGCATCGATTCCGGGGCGGACGGGCACTCTACGTACAAGCAGATGCTGGCCTTCGAGCCCCACTTTCTCGTGCATACAGGGGATATCGTGTATTATGACAAGGCTCCCTTAGCCAAGAGCATCCCCCAGGCGCGAGCCAAGTGGAATCTGATGTTCTCGTATGGGCATAATCAATACTTTCATCAGAATGTGACCTCCTACTTTATGAAGGACGATCACGACACATTGAAGAACGATTGCTGGGCGGGTCAGACCTACGGCGATCTTACTTTCGAGCAGGGTTTGGATATCTTTCGCGAACAAGTGCCCATGGGCGAAAAAACCTATCGGACCTATCGCTGGAGCAAAGACGTGCAAATTTGGATGATCGAGAATCGAGATTTCAGATCCAGCAATCGAGATCCGGACGGGCCGAATAAGACGATCCTCGGCGCGGAGCAGAAAGCTTGGCTGAAGAGGACGATCCTCGAATCGGATGCGACTTATAAATTCGTCATATCGCCGGGACCCATGGTGGGACCGGACAAGTTCGGCAAGAAGGATAATCATGCCAATGAAGTCTTCGCCCACGAGGGACAAGAACTTCGCGATTTCCTAAGTCAGCAGAAGAATACATACGTCGTTTGCGGCGATCGCCATTGGCAGTATTGTTCCAAGGATCCGGATACGGGATTAATGGAACTGGGCAGCGGCTCGATCAATGATCAACATGACTACGGAGGAAATCCGGGCTTCTTTTCGGACTTCCACACCTATTTCAGCGGCAAGGGCGGTTTTCTCGGAATCACCGTGGAAAAGGGCAAGGCCAAGGCTCAGTGGTTTGCCGCGGATGGCGAGATGAAGACGTTGACCGTTCGGCATACGGAAAAATTGTAATGCCAATCTCTCGGACCGGCCCATTTCGCTTGCTTGGCCAATGTCTCGAGCCACGAAAGTAGATGGCAAAAGAAACGATTCGCTTCAAAACGGCCCTTGTGTTCGGAGTATTGATCAGCTTGGGCGCTGTCGGAATTTTCGGTTCGATTGCGTTCGTTTGGACTTGGGCGCAGGAAGGCTTCGCGGACGCTTTGGTAGGACTCGGCCTAGTCTGCTTCTTTGCCTGCCCGGTAGTGGCTTTGTTTCCAATCGTAGGGGCCGTTATTTCGATTCGTCGTAAATCAGCTTATGTATTCAAATTGTGGTTGGCTTCGACTTTCGTGTCGCTTTGCGCGAATCTGATTTTCGGGGGAATCGTGTTCGGCCTCGGAAACTGGCTAGCCTAAGAATCGCTCCGAATAGGCGCTTTCTCTAGCGCTCTCTCCGCGATGCATACCGAGAGTCATGGAAGAGCCAGTAAAAGAACAGCCCAAAGATTCCCATTACAAGAACGAGCGCGCTCCAGGCCCAAGCGGGTATGCCTAAGTAGGGTTCCTCAACTCGAACGCGAGCATTGTCGTATCCCTTCGCCGCAAATACGATGTGAGCGATGGCTCCGATAAAAGGAATCCCGATCGCGATCAGATGTTCTATGCCGATGTATATGCCCAAGAAGCGCACTGAGAATGAAAGACCAACAACGATAGTGACGAGGGGGATTACAAATTTCATTCATTTAAGGGAGCTGATCCGTCAGCAGATTGATTCTGCTGATTCGCTATTTGCTTTCGTTCGTTAGGCGAACGGGATCCCAGGGGTCGTAACGATTCTCGTGGCTTTGGATCGCCTGAAGACTGGCATCGTAGTTAGTGGGTCCAAGGTCATTCTGGGAGTAGCCGGAATGCGGATATTTCGGATGTTTGAATCTCGATAAGCTGTAAAGCTCTTCGGTCTTGAATTCGGATATGCCCTTCGATGTCAGCAATTGATGGAGTTCGACGGTTCTCTTTCTGTCCGTACCGTGATCGCTCCAGTAATAGAGAAACAGTACGATCACCTTGTTTTCGCTCTTTATATGAATCTGACTATGGGACCCGCTGACTCCGTCGATTTTGGTAAACGGAATCTTGAAAACGTAGTCTGTCGGTTCGTTGTTCAGTCCGCCGTCAATCAGGCAGATTTCCGTTTTCGTGGCAGCTACGATTCCTCTACGGCCTTCAAGCGTCTCTTCCGTTTCGGGATCGGCTATTTCTTCGAAGAAGCAGTAGTTCATGAATTCGATATGCTGGTCGCCTAGTTCGGCGATTTCCCCCAATCTTTGACGATGAGACTCCGTCCTAAGAGGCGGGGATGCGCATCCGCTGGCAAGAATCACCGCCAATAGGGCGATTGCGGAAAGAGCGGTCTGATGTTTCGATATGAGGGGAGCAAGATCGCCAACTTTGGCAACTTCCAGGGGATTACGAAGCGCGAGTAGATTCATGGTAGGGTAACAAGGCCTTTTCGATTAAGGCCGTGTCCCGATCGAATGCAACTAGAATGGCTCGTTGAGCAGCGCTATCCTTTGAAGTCCGGGTTGGCGACGGAGGGAATGACTGCGTTTGTGTTCGTTTGCCAGCGTTTGAGTTCCTTCAGCAAGTCGCCTGCTTTTTCAGGGTGGGCCTTGGAAAGCTCCTTCGTTTCGCTGGGATCGCTAGCGACATTGAAAAGTTCGACCTCTCCGCTTTCGAAATATTGGATGAGCTTCCAGTCGCCTTTGCGAATGACGCTCGAAGGTGTGGCCCGCCAATACAATGTATCCGTGCCATGAATAGGCCGAACCAGATTGTATCCGTTGCCTTGCAAATAAAGTGGGTAGTGCCAGAAAATGGCTCGTTCTTCGAGAGCTCTTTCTCCTCTTAGCAAGGGGATGATGGACCGACCGTCAACCGGCTGGGACTTGGGCAGGTCGGCGTTGGCAAGCTCGGCGAAGGTGGGCAAGTAATCGACGCCCGTTATAGGCGTCTTGCAGATGCTGCCAGCGGCGATTGCATCGGGCCAAACGGCAAAGGTTGGCACGCGTATCCCTCCTTCGTAGAAAGCGCCTTTGGCCCCGCGCAAGGGTCGATTGAAGGTGACCGTATGGCCTCCGTTATCGGAAGTGAAGACGAAGAGGGTATTGTTCGCGATTCCAGAGTTCTCGAGCGCGCCATGGATGCGACCCACGCTCGTATCGACTGCTTCCAGCATCGCCGCATAGATCGGATTCCAGTCTCTGTCCCAGTTCTTGGACTTCAGTTTGCGTTTGTATTTTTCAACGACCTTCGGACGCGCTCGGATGGGCGTATGCACATCCCAATGACAGAGGTATAGGAAGAAGGGATTGTCGGATTCATCTTCTATGAAGCGGATCGCTCGATCGGTGAGCGTTTCGGCAACGTCAATATTGCCATAGAATTTCTTGTCGATGGCTCCTCCAAGGCCGTTCGTATCGTTCAAATCAAATCCATGCGAGTCGTTTCCTAGATGCCATTTGCCGAGATGGGCCGAAGTGTAGCCCGCTGGCTTCAGAACTTCCGCTATGGTAGTAAAGTAAGAATCCAAAACCTCCGCTGAGGGTAAGACGCCGTCTCCTTTGGAGTCGCCTTTGCGAGGAACCAGGAACTTCATCTTCTCGATGTCTCCCTTGGCTTTGGATCCGGGAGTCCACATTTGCGTGCGTACGATATAGGTCCCGGTCATAATCGTCGCTCTCGACGGCATGCAGTTGGATGCTCCCGGATAAGCATCGCTGAATCGCATGCCTTTGGCGGCCAATCGATCGATGTTTGGCGTTTCGTAGAATGCGGCTCCGTTAAAGCCAACGTCAGCCCAACCTAGGTCATCCGCTAGAACGAAAACGATGTTCGGCTTATCGGAGCGAAGGCTCAAAAGGGATAATGAGAAGGCCGCCACGAAAGCGCAGGTGTAGAAGGGCTTGGAGTTCATGTTTGTGGGATGATAGTAAAAATCGCGAGACTAGGGCTTCGACTCTGGGACGCCAGGCCATTCGGTCCCTCATAGTGGAACTATCCCACTGTGACGCCTGTCTCTCGTCACGAGTTTCGTGGATCGACCCTCCGGAGGTTCGGAATGTCCGAAACTCTGACACTAAATTACACTATTTAGCGGTTGCTTGAGTCGCTATTCGTTGACTGGATTAGAGCAGTTGAAACCTACCCCTTCATACCTCGGGTTTGGGGAGCCCTAACAGAGAGACCTCATGAATATTCAAGGAAAAGGAACGAAGCAGAACAGTTACGATGCAATCGTTGTCGGTTCGGGGATCAGCGGTGGCTGGGCGGCCAAGGAACTGAGTGAAAAGGGGCTCAAAACGCTCGTCTTGGAGCGCGGGCGGGACGTAAAGCACGGCGAGTATCCCACAGCTCACACGGAAGCATGGGAATTCGAAGGCCGCGGCGCCAAGCACCAAGAACGACTTAAGCGTCAGCTCAAGCAGAACCGCACGGGCTACACAACTCACCCAGCTTCGGCTCACTGGTTCGTTGACGACGTGGACAATCCCTACTCCGAGGACCAGCCTTTCGACTGGATGCGCGGCTACCACGTTGGCGGTCGCTCGCTTCTGTGGGGGCGCCAGTCCTATCGCCTGAGCCAAATGGATTTCGAGGCGAATGCTAAGGATGGTTACGGCGTCGATTGGCCGATCCGCTATAAAGACATCGCGCCCTGGTACGATTACGTCGAGAGCTACGCGGGCATCAGTGGTTCGCTGGAAGGCCTTCCCCAGCTCCCAGATGGCAAATTCCTTCCTGAGATGGAGATGACCTGCGTGGAAACCCACGTCAGACAGAGCATCGAGAAGCGTTTCGAGAACCGTACTATGATAATTGGCCGGGCGGCCAACCTGACGGTGCCCCACAATGGTCGAGGCAATTGCCAGTTCCGCAATCGCTGTATTCGGGGCTGTCCCTACGGGGCCTACTTCTCCAGTAACGCGTCGACGTTGCCAGCGGCCCAGGCCAGCGGCAATCTGACCCTAAGGCCCTTTTCCATCGTCAATTCGCTGATCTACGACGAGAAGAAGGACAAAACAGTGGGCGTACGCATTATCGATGCGGAGACTCACGAGGTGCATGAGTACTACTCGAAAGTGATTTTCCTCTGCGCGTCGGCGATCGCTTCGACCTTTATCCTTATGAATTCAAAGTCGGATCGGTTTCCGGAAGGATTCGGCAACGATAGTGGAGAACTGGGGCACAATTTGATGGATCACCACTTCAAGGTTGGGGCCTCGGCGCGTTTCGACGGATTTGACGACCATTACTACAAGGGACGTCGCCCCAACGGGATCTACATCCCGCGCTTTCGCAATCTCGACAAAGCGTCGACTCAGAAAGACTACGTTCGCGGATTCGGCTACCAAGGTCGAGCCAGTCGCGAGAATTGGTCGCGCGGCATTGCTGAACTCGCGCGTTTCGGTCCCGAGTTGAAGGCCGATCTGATCGAACCTGGTCCCTGGCGTTTCGGTATTGGTTCCTGGGGAGAGTGTTTGCCTTACCATGAAAACCGGATGTATTTGAATGAGGAGCTCAAAGACAAGTGGGGGCAGCCTACGGTGACATTCGATTGCGGCTGGAAGGAAAACGAGTATGCCATGCGCAAGGACATGAAGCAATCGGCCATCGATATGATCGAGGCGGCGGGCGGTCGCGATATTCAACCCTTCGATACGCCGGAGAAAAGCAATCCTGGAAACTGCATCCATGAGATGGGTACTGCTCGCATGGGCAAGGATCCGAAAACATCCGTTCTGAACAAATGGAATCAGGTGCACGCTTCCAAGAATGTCTTCGTGACGGACGGCGCTTGCATGACCTCAGCGGCTTGTCAGAACCCATCGCTAACCTACATGGCGTTGACGGCTAGGGCAGCGGACCGCGCCGTGAGCGAACTTAGAAAGGGCAACCTCTCGTAAGGAAAGGAGATCGAGACCATGGATACGCAATTCGAAACGAACGATACGACAAATTTGAATCGACGCGAAGCGATCAAGCGAGCGGGTTTTCTTCTCGGCGTCACGCTGTCGACGCCTATGATCACGGCGACATTGAGTGCTCAGTCCACGCCAGGAACGGGCGCATTGAAGCGGGGTCAACTTAGAGTCGTCTCGGCGATCGCCGACAGGATTTTGCCTAAAACAGACACGCCCGGCGCTTTGGACGTGGGCGTTCCCGATTTGATCGATACGCTTTACAAGAGTTACTTGACCAAGGATGAGCAACGGACCTTCCGGAGAGGCCTGACTGCGGTCAACAAAGCGGCTCGAGCGGCTCACGACAAGAACTTCGTCCAGCTGGAAGGCTCTCAGAAAGACGGTGTGCTCAAAGGCATTGCGGAGAGCGATCAGCCGTTTTTTCGCAAAATGCGCGAGATGACGATTTCGGGCTACTTCACTTCGGAAGAAGTAATGAAAAACGTGCTGAATTACGACTTCATACCTGGCATGTGGAAAGGCTGTGTCGACATTGACGAAGTGGGCAATCGCGTTTGGGCCCACTAAGCGCCCAGCTATTGCGAAGAGCCCCCATTGCTTGAGAATCGAGCAATCGCTCCGTTGAGTCGGCGACCGACTTCAGCGGAGTGTTTTGGATGCGTCAAGGTATAGAGGGCGGCAACGTAGTTCCCATTGCTCAAGTTGACCTTGAAGGTGGCTCGGCTCGATGCCAGAGCTCCGGTATGACTGAGTTCGACTATTTTTCGGTTGTGGATCTTAAAGCTCCATCCCAGCCCGTAAGCTTTGCCTTTGAAATGAGCTGTCGTGAACAGCCGGTAGTGTTCGGGGTCGAGCAAAGGGTCTTGCTGTAAACTGGAATGCATCGCAATCCACTGTAAGAATTTCGCGCTGTCTCGAGCAGTTGAATACAAGCTACCGCCTATGAGCGGCAATTGGAATGGACGGGAAAGGTGAGGGGTCGCTTTGTTGGGATTCCCATCGATGGAGCCGGTAGCGACGTTCGTTTCCTCTGAGCTTGGGAAATAGGTCGTTCTCTCCAAATCCAAGGGACGGGCGACCCGTTTTTGGAAAATCGTCTCGAAGGGTTGTGAAAGAGCGGCTTCCGCGACTCGTCCGACCACACAGTAACCGGCTCCGCTGTAAGCATAGTCCGTTCCCGGTTCGAAAATAAGCGCTTCCTTGGAGATTCCTTTGACGGATCCTTCGAGGTCGAGCGTGAAGTCGCGTATCCAGCGAGCTTGCCGGCGGTTCATGCCTAGCTTCTGCGAATATATGCCTGCTCGGTGGGAGAGAAGCTCGCGTAGATTGGGAGCTCGAATGGACGTGTCTGCGTTGGCCAATTTGAGATTCCCGAATTCGGGCAAATGAGCGTCGATGGGCTCGTCTAGATCGAGTTCTCCGGATTGGACGAGGGAGAGAAGCGTTGCTGCGGCAAAAGGCTTGGAACAGGACCCGATGCAGAATTGCGTATTCGCATCTACGGGCGTTTTATCATTGGGGGACCGAAGGCCAAGGCTGCGTTCTAGTATGACCTCATCGTTTGAGCCCGCAACGATTTGGATGGCTAGAATTGCCCCTTCCGCATGTAGGGAATCGATCGTAGTTTCAAGGTCCGAAAGACTGTCGGGGCGAGCGAACGAGCAGAAGCAGGCGAGCGCGATCGGAAGGGCTGCGCGATACGGTAGCATCCGCTTCACGATGGATTGATTTCCAAAAGGGTCAAACGCGTTCAGCGATAGCTATCGGCGGACAGGTCGATGCAAACGAGTTCGTTGTCATTGCGCAGGTAAATGCTACGGTGGGCGAATGCGGGATGACTCCAGACGAAGGAGCGGCCCATGGCGAAATTACTTGCTTCAATGACGTGTTGACGCCCGATTTCCTCATAGTTTTCGGGGCTTAGCCGAGCCAGAATGAGGTCGCCGGTTTCGCTGAGAATGAAGTAGCGATCGCTTTGTCCGTGACGTACGAGAAAGCAGATGCCGTGTCTGCCTTTGCGTTCTCCGAAAGTGGGCGCTTTCGTATCCCAAAAGCGCTTTCCGTCTCGTGGGTCGAAGGCGATGAGACTGCTTGTTTGGACGTCGCAGGCGTAAATCGCGTTTTCCGTAAATATGGGCGTGCTGGCGAGCGATGAGGCAGCGATACCCTGTTGATTCCTCCAAAGGACTTTGGAGGCGGGGCGTTCATCGTCGAGTTGCAGCATCATGCCGACATTATTCTGGGTGCTGAAGTAGAGGCGATTGCCTCGCTTGCGGGGCGCCATGACCGACATCCTCAAGGTTGCGGCGATTGGGTGTGACCAGAAGAGACTCCCGTCATCGGGATCAAGGCTGCAAATCGCTTCGGGGTGCCATATGATGAGTTGCTTTTCACCTCCGTGTTCGATGAGTGTGGGCGGGCAATAGCCAGGCTCGGAAGCGGAGAGGGTTCGCCACTTTTCCTCGCCTGTATCCTTATCGAAAGCTACCGCAAGGCTTCCGTCGCCGCCCACAACGCAATAGAGCGTGTCGCCAGCGACGAGCGGATGGGCTGCGAATCCCCAAATAGGAGTTTCCACTCCGTAGTCGGTTTTAAAGGACGTTTTCCAGATTAGTTGGCCCGATTGAGCGTCCAAGCATACCAGATCGCCTTCGGCCCCCAGGGCGTAGACTTTGCCGTCCGCTATAGCGGGAGCGCTGCGGGGGCGTCCGCCATACGACATCTTGTGGCTTCGCTCGTATCCGTAT
>Ga0208127_1001304_pt1 | contig 12438 bp, 9 predicted proteins | sample ETNtaG_6_FD_185751 | JGI IMG/M metagenome (GOLD analysis project Ga0208127, IMG submission 185751) | Marine microbial and viral communities from oxygen minimum zone, Eastern Pacific Ocean - ETNP201306SV45 (SPAdes) (version 2) | ecosystem: Environmental > Aquatic > Marine > Oceanic ...
GTATATTAGCTATGCTGTAATTACAGTTCTAGTTAATCCTGAAATTGGAAAAGATGCCATTAAATTAGGCTTAGTTGCATACGGTCTACACTATCCATCTTATTATGTGATTAAAAATATAACAAAAAGACAAAGGCCTTTTGAAAAATATAAAGAAGTAAAAGCTTTAGTTAATCCTCCTGATAAATACAGCCTACCATCAGGACACTCATCAGGAACTATGATTAGTGCTCTTATTACTACATCTTTTTTTGACGGGTTAACTTTTCTATTTTTTTGGCCTGTAATTGTAGGGTTATCAAGAGTATTTTTAGGTGTACATTTTATTTCTGATACAATTTTAGGTTTAATTTTAGGTTTTGTTAGTTTTTATATTGCAAATACCATTATTTATTAATGACAAAAAGAAAAGTAAAGCAGAATCTAAAATTATCAACTATTGAGGGTTGCTTTTGGGCCATTATGTATGGTGGGGGTGAAACGTTCTTATCTGCATGTGCAGTATTTCTACAATTTTCGCCTTTTCAAATTTCTTTTTTGAGCTCTTTTCCTCCCTTTGTCGGATCCTGTTTTCAATTATTTTCAGCAAGTCTCAAAAATAAGTTTAGAGATATTAAGCAATTTGTTGTTACCATGTCATATATTCAAGCTCTTTTATGGATTATCTTAATCTATTTACTTTTTCATAAACCCACTTATAAATATATTTTAATTTGGAGCTGTTTTTATTGGACAATAGGCACTATTATTCAACCAGCTTGGACTGCCTGGATGGGATATTTTGTACCTAGGAGAATTCGTGCTAGATATTTTGGTAAAAGAAATAGAATTATTGGATTTATATCATTTTTAGCAACATTTGTTGCTGGTTATATACTAGATATCTTTGATAAAAATATGATTTTTGGTTTTAGTATAATTTTTATGGCAGCTTTCATAGGAAGAACTATCTCTGCATTTTATTTAAATAAGAAATTTAATTATGAAGGAAAGCAAACTAAAAATATAATTGAGTATGTTTATTCATTTAAAAATTTATTACATGAACAAAATAAAAGTTTTTATTACATACTATTTAGCTCATATATAAATTTTTCTATCATGTTTTTTGGTCCATTATTTTCTATTTATATGCTTAGAACAATGGAGCTAAGTGTATTTATTTATACTATCAATATGACCTTATGGCAAGTATCAAATTTTTCTAGCTCAAATTATTTTGGTAAACTATGTGAAAGAATAGGCGATTTTAAGGTTTTGAAGTTATCAACGTATACCATTGTATTTTTGCCTATATTCTGGATTTTACTTTACTATTTAGATAATGAGTTGCAAATACTAGCTACATTTATTGTTTCAATATTAGCAGGAATTTGTTTTTCTGCTTATACTTTGTCATCATTTAATTTAGTTTATAAAATATCTAAAAAAGATGATGTAATCCATTTTTCTGCGCTAAATACTTTTATTAGAGGGTTTGCTATTTTACTAGGTGGTGTTTTAGCAGGGCTATTGGTAGAGTCTAAATTTATTTTTGAGTTAGCAAATAATTATAATTTAATACCAATTCATTTATCAATGCTGGCTTCTGTAATTTTAAGATTATTTTCAATCCCTATTTTAAACAAAATTAAATAGTACTATTTTTTTTGTAGCATATTAAGTGTGTGATTAAAGAACTTAATTCCTCTGTGAATAATTTTTTCTTCCCATTTTTTTTCAAATGGTCTAAAAGCTGCAAGTAAATCCACTTTTGACCAATGATTTATAAAATCTATTCCACTTAGTTTTCCATAGTGAGCCCATGAACTTTCAGTTCGCAAAGAGCTTATTACACTTATGCCATTTATAGTACCAAATTCTTGAGTAATACTAGTCCAGTTTATGTTAGGAAATCTCAATTCAGTACCTTTTTGCATACCACCTCTAATCTTATATGCTACTCCTGCTTTTGGATCTAAACTAACCACTCTATGTCCAAATTTTTGACTTTTTAATTCTATGTATTTTTCATGTGATGGATCTAAATCTACAAGCAACGCATCTTCTCCAGATGGGCCTAATCCAGTATGTAAATCTATCCACATGCAATTTGTAGTATTTATTAGTTTTAATTTTAAATACTCAATGAATTTTTTAGGTCCTTTTTCTAATTCAAATCCACCAAAATGTAATCCTCTTGGAAAATCATATTGACCTTCAGCATATGCTTGCTTTGTTTTAGTTTGACCATAAAGTAATCCATGTAAAAAGAGTTTTAAATTAAATAAATTAAATCTATGTGGTAATTTTTTTGTATTTATTAATTTATCAAGCTTTGAATAATGAGGATGTGAACCTTCATATTTTTCCTCATCCTGTAAAAAATTTCTATTTAAATCAACATTAGATTCATTTTCTCTTCTTAACCATGACATGCCCCATGGATTCAAAATATGAACAAAAATAAAAGCTGTGTTATCTGGAATATATTCTAGATTATCTAAAATATTAAGCTGTATGGCTGAACCAGCAAAACCTTCAACACCGTGGATACCAGAGGTTGATATATATACATTATTCGCATTATTATCACCAATATACGCTATATCTACACTTAAATCATTTCCAAATGGATCTTGTTCTTCAATATCCAAACTTTCCAGTTGAATGTTTAAATTTTTATCTTGGAGAGATTTAATTAAATCTAAAAATTTTACTTTAGCCGATTGATAGTCTTTTGACCAAAAATTTTTAATCATATTTTAGTTCATTTTCATGAATTTTATAATTCCACATCGGTTCACCATAACTATTAAAAACAGTATATTCTAATAATCTGTTATTATGTAAACCACTAATATTTATTGTCGCAAAATTTCGCTGAAAAACTCCACTGCCCTTAATTCTATATTTATTTTTTTCATCAATACAAATATCACAAAATCCAGAAGTTAGAGGTGATACTGTAAAATCATATAATGGATATGCTCCATATCTATCCATTTTAGATACTTCAGAAAAATGCCTATCTCCAGAAATAAATATAACTCCCTCAATTTTTTCTTTACTAATTAAATCTAATATCTTTTTATGTTCATCTTCCCAATTTATATGATTTTCATAAATTTTTTCTGAATTAAGAAATTGTCCTCCTAAAGCAATAACTTTAAATGGAGCCTTGCTATTTAAAAGTGCGTCTATTAACCATTGAACTTGATCATTACCTAAAATTTCTTTATAAATATTTTTTCTGTTTTGAGGTGATCTGAAATAACGATTATCCATTAGAAAAAAATCTATATCAGACCACTTAAATTGAGTTGTTATACCTTTATTTTCAGGAATTCCATATGATGGATTAGCCCAAAAATTTTTAAATGCTTCTAAAGTAATATCTTTATATATAAAACTTCTATCTGAGTTGTTGGGTCCATAATCATGATCATCCCAAATAGCATAATGATGTACTGACCCTAATAACGGCTGTAATTCAGATAAAGATCTATCATGCGTATAACGATGATAAACACCTGTTCTAGAATCATCAGGTTCTCTAAAATAAACATTATCACCAAGCCATAACATAAAATCAGGATCTTTTTCTAATATAGAAGAATAAATAAAATAATCACCCCCATAACTTTTTCCTGGCCTATCTTTATCTTTTTCATTTGTATAGGCACAACTACCAAAAGCGAAGCTGAAATCTGGTGGATTTGTTCTGTATTCCCAGTGTTTTTGTGTTTGAAATTCTAATGAGTAATCGAAATTAATTTTTTTCCCATTAATAACTGGTTGATAATAGTATTCAGTTCCGGAAGTAACTTTATCTGCAATTAAAGTTGCAGTATAACCTGACTTTTTTTCAGTTTTAAAATTTTCAGTTTCTAAGATTAAGCTTGGATTTTTTTTATCCCAGTATAAAAATTTTACATCACTCTCATTATTGGTTTGAATCCATAATGCAACTTCCATTTTACTTGAATAACCAACCATAGGTCCTGCATTAATTAAGCTTTTATTTGGAGTTACTAAAGAAATTAAAATTAGAAAAAATAAAATATTCATCGATTTAAAATCATCTCAATTAAAATAACAATATCTAAAATATTAGTCGTTGAATCTGAATTTAAATCTGCACATGGGTTTTCAATTGGAGTTAAAATAGTGTTTACCAATATTACTACATCCAATACATTTAGCACATTATCTTCATTTATATCACCAACATAAAGACATTGATTTTCTAAACCTAGATATATATCTTCATCACCAGGCTGATACTCTAAATATTCAATGGGTATAAAAAACATTTCATCATTTGTCCCATCACCAGGATAAACCCATTGTGGAGGATTATTGGGATTATCAGGGTTATTAATAGTATTATCATAAGTACAGGTAGCAGTAAGTGTAGAACCACCTGGTATCTTTAGTAAATATTCTGGATAATAAAAACTTTGCCAATCAAAATCCCATTCAGGAATTCGTATAATTGGAATTGTATCATTTTGCATTGTAGTTGCATATATTTCCCATGATTGACCCAGTAAATGACAATGAGGTAAAATATTTACCATACTTATATCATTTTCAATATATAAATTTCTAGTAATGGTTGTAACTTGATTTGGAGGGAGAACAAATTCCCAATAATCAAAAATATATTGTTCTATTTCTCTTTCGATATCTTCTTCTTTATAAAAAATATTTATTGAGGATAAATCCTCTTGATCCGTTAAAAGTGGAGCATAATGAACTTGAACCAATATATCTGAATTTTCAGGAATGGTTCTTCCAATTGTTTCTGGATATTCAATAGATGTTAATCCAGGTGCGTATCCACCAATTAAATCAGTAGTTGAGTTCAAATTAAAACCACCATAACATTCATATCCATATTGATTATCTAAGTTTTCTAAATGGTCTGCTGCACCATGAGGCACATAAGTTATAATTGCATGATGAACTGCTTCCCTATTACCTGGTCTAAACTCAATTGCAGAAAGCTCAATCTCTTCTTCATTATCTAATGAAAAAACAAAACATCTATAATCATCTTCATAATTACCTTCAATGAAATGAGATTCTTCCATCTCAAAAATTAAATCTGGTTCTCCAAGAGCAGAATCTTCAGGAAATTCTGGCATTGGATATTCTAATGTAGGGTCACCTTGAATAGCTCCACTTTCAACCCAACTTACAATTAAGTCAATTTCTTCATCTTCTAAATATCTTTCATCAAGAAGGGTACTGAACTGTCTATCTGGTGGCCATGGAGGCATCATTGGATTACCATGACGTAAATCATCACCGCCACCAATCACATATGTAATTAATGACCTATTATTATAAACATCTTGATAATTTTCTAGTGGAAGAAAAGCTCCAATTTCATTTGGTCTATGACAGGTAGTGCAATTATTATAAATGATAGGTGAAATATCTTCACTAAAATTTACAGCATGTAGAAATCCGATTAAAAAATAAAATATTATGATTTTCATAATTTTAATCTAAAATTAAATTGACCAATAAAACAACATCAAGAACATTTAGTTCACCATCTTCATTTAAATCTGTTAGCTGACTGTACTCATTATTTAAAATATTATTTACCAGCAAGATAATATCTTGAATGTTTACAAGATTATCACCATTAATATCACCAAATATATTTTCTAATTTAAATGTATGCCAACCTGCAATCGGATGTCTAGCTATATTTCCCAAATCATTTTCAACTTCAATATAATATTCAATTTCTGAATTTATATCAATAGTTGGAAATTCACCAGAGTATAACAAACTATTATTAGATGTTGTATCAAAGTTTAGGTTAAAATCTATGTAGGGTCCATCATTAGCACTATATTTCCAATAAACAGCTACTCTTTGCATTTCATCAATATTAATATTTCCATAATCAATAATTTCAGCTTCTATATCTATATTATTTGAAAAAAGCTCATTTGTTCTAATTGATTTATGAGAAATATGAATCATATCTTTATCAAAAATTCCCTTTGTTCTACAATGAAGGGCATCTTCTGAATACCATGGATCAAAATTTGCACCATCAAATCCTATAACTTCATAACCTGGCATAGCTTCTCTAAAAGTTTGAATAGCTAAATCATCTTCTGGCAAACCATATGTTGGCACTAAAACTTTATTATTTAAAATTAAAGAATTTGTATAGGCAGCTACTGGGTTATTTTCCCATGGCCCTCCAGGAACCTCTGGACAAAATATTCTTTTGATTTCAAAAGGTCTTTCATAATAAGTATTTAAACTATAAAATGACTCTGCAAAATCTTCAATACAATCATATTCAGGGCTAGATTCTGAAACTTGCTTAATAATTATTGTTTCTGGATCTACAAGTTTAGCCATACAATCTATATGTTGTATACTTATTTCGTTGGGATTTTCTAAAATATAATAATCTGATAAAAATAATTCTTGATTCATGATTTCTTTAAAAACTTCGTTTTCAATTTGATTTTCATTAACCATAAGTTGTGTAGAAAATGCCTTTCCGTATCCATCTGTCATAAAATTACCACCAGTCCAATACAAATCTAAATCCTTTATATCCCAACCTAATTGATTAGCAAAATCAATATTAGTATCATCATCTTCATCCCATGCTCTTGTCGTGTTATTAACTGATCTAGCATATTTTCTATTGACTGCTACTGAATTATCATTACAATATCCATTTGGATCTATAATCTCACCACCACAATCACCGCAATCATAACTAAACTCATCACACATAAAATCTAAACCCCAATTTCCATCATCGCAATAACCATCACCTAACCAATCAATAATTTGCCCATCTCCATTAAAATCTTCACATTGCTCATTATTAATATAGCAATCATAACCTTCCTCTGGATATGCAGGTTGATTATTACAAAATTCAGTGCCTGAACAATCAATTAGCACCATATCCTCATCACACTCTTGTTCTTCAAGTTCACATCCATAATTTTCAGGGTACCCATTAAATTTTTGATTAATAACTTCCCAAGAATCAACACCTAATAAAAATTCTGGACCATGATCTCTAGTCCAGTGACTATATGTATCTGTGTATATAAATTCTATATTTACCATATTAACACCTGATTGGTTAAATGAAAGCGTTGCTGCACTTTGTTGAAAGCTATTTTCAACTAAAACATAAACTATATCATCACTAGCTAACTCAACTACTAAGTCTGAAGGTATTCCAAGTGGCCATCGTATCATGGTTCCAATAGCAGGCTCCCATTCTGCAACAACTCTTTTTTCAGGAATTTGAGAAAAAGATAAACATAATAAAATTATGTAAAACAAAATTGATTTCATATATTATAGTATGAAACATATGATTTTAATCCTACTATTTATTTCTTTCAATTTGTATTCACAATGAGCACTCTGAGCTAACCCTTCTTTACCAGTTGGTAATGCAGATAATGGTGTTGGACTTTGGGCTGGTCAGGTAATGGTTTCCGGTAACTACAATTTCCAATTTATTGATTGGAATCATGGACCAATAGGAAATGAAAATTTTGAACATATAGGAAATCTAGTTACAAATGTAATCTCACCTACTATTACAATTGGTTTAACAAATTATATTAACTTTAGCTACCAACAGAATATTGGTATTAGAAGTATGAATTTCAGAAGTAATCAAAGCAGTTCACATCACCGTGACGAACATACATTAAGTGATTTCTTTAATGCAAAAGGTGGTATACTTGGCGACGCTGTCTTTAACTTAAAATATTTATTAACCAATACAGGAAATACAAGTGGATCTAGAATTTTTCTTGGAGCAGGGTTAGTAGTACCTTCAAATAGTGTTTTAACCTCTAATCCATTTATACAAAATGACGATGGAAGTTATGATGACCATAGACATTTTTCTATGAGCGATGGATGTTATAAAGCAAATTATGAATTACAGTTTTATATCAAAAACATGACTAAAAAAAGGTATATACCAACTTTTTATGGTTTTACATTAAATTATACAAATCCAATATCAGAAAGCAATTATGGTTACAAATCAAGTAAAACTTTAATTGGAAATAGTTCTGTACTTTTTGCTACTAAATTAAAACAAAAATGGCTGCCTAAAGGTTTAAGCTTTGGATTAGCTTTTATCAAATCTTCTGAGGCATTTTGGGATGGTGAAAAAGCTCCAAATTCGAAATCTAACTTTTTAATGCCCTCATTTGGATTGATTTTTTCGGATAAAGATAAAGGAAGTATTAGTATAAACTTAAGATATGTTCATGATAATTCACTTCTTCCAGAAGATACTTTAGAATCTGACATTAAATCTTATGAGGTATCTTTAGGGTATCGAAAAACTCTTAAATATTTTATACCTTGGATTAATCCTTAGAATGCCAATAGGCCAGACCTAAAAAAATAAATTGAATGGGCAGTCTCACCCATGATGCTGCAAATGCACTGATTCCAATTAATTCTTGTGGCTTCTGGTAAAATGCTAAATATAAATTAGCTGGGTATACTGCTATCAATAGTAAAATCAATCCATATGCAGCAATTTTTCTAAACATAGGAATCAAAAGCATTATACCAAAAGCAATTTCAAAATAACCACTTAAGTAGACTAAGAATAAATCAAATTTTGATAGTATTGGAGGTATAATATGGGTAAACCATATTGGATCTGTAAAGTGTTTCATGCCAACATTAATATAAAATATTGACATGATTAAAATGCTGATATATTTTAAATATATCAGCATTTTAACTGCAATATATAATATTATTTAAACTTAATTTGTGTAGTAAGTTCAATTTTAGATCTTGAATAATCTTCATCAAATTCTCCACCAGCACCTTTACCAGTTTGTAATCTAAACGTTGGTGTCATAGTTACTTCACCCATATCACCTTTGTAACATGTATGCGTATAAGAAAGCCACATATATGATACATTATCATCACCTTTACTTGCCATATCATAAAAGAATTTTAATTTTCCTCCATTAATTGATCGTGATAATGAAAATCTCATATGATCAGCCTCATAATAACCTTCATCACCCTCTTCACCATTTGTTGACATATAATATGATATTCCAGAATCAAATCCTGCAATGGATGGAAGCAACATATCTCCACCAAGTGTTGTTGGATAGATATCATCCTCTGTACCACCAAAGGAAGTTAAAAACCTTGGAGTAATAGAAACAGATCCAAATGTTAATAATGCATCTATACCCAATGTAAAATCATCACAATCATTAATAGTTTCTGCATCTATAATTTCATCAGTGGTTGTACCTTCAGTCCATTCAGCTCCAAAATCTTCACAAGCTTCTTGAGTTATGAAACTTGGGTCAGAACACATCCCATCAGTTACAGTAGTTATAGTTTCTGCTATTGTTTCTTTATTTTCAACTACATTGCTATCAACTGATAAAAACCAATTTAATTTATGACCCATTACTGTTTTATAACCTGCAAAACCTCCTATAGATCCATTACTTAAAAGTACAAATGGAATATCAACAAGTTTATCATCATAAAAATGTAAATCAAGTGATGGATTATATTTTAAAGGAAAAATACCAGCCCAAAAACCCCAATCATCTTTCATTTGACCAAAATAAAGTTCCATAAATGACATAGTTGGTTTATAAGTATAACTTATATCTTCATCATCATAAACTTGCCCAAGTTTTGCATGTCCTGATATTTGATTCATTCCTAATTTAGAATTAAAAAACCATCCTTCACCAATATCAGCTTTCATATTAAGTCTAGCTCTATACATATAATATAAATCAGCCGTTGATGAACCATCTCCATTTTCTTTAATATCATATCTAGGTCTAAATCTAGCATCTCCATTGAATTGTATTTCACTCATTAAAAATGATAATGCAATGATACTAAGTAATATTTTTTTCATTTTTTATTTCTCCTTAATTAAATATTTTTGAAACTGAAAGCTTTGGTAATTGTAGTTCCCTCTGCAAGTGGATATATAAAGAAGTTTACATGTTTATTATAGTTTTTTAACTCTAAATCTCTACCTGTTGTAAATTCAACTCTATCTTTATTTAATGTGCCAAAGTAATATTCAGCTTTTTCTGGATCTTTATCTGCTTCAGAAATATCAACTGGATACCAACCTTCTCCATCAACGTAGTAATCAGCCCAACAATGATAACCACCAACTTTTCCTTCTGAACCACTTTTTGGAACATTAAATCCCATGTGAAATCTTGCCGGAACGTCCATAGTTCTTGATAAGGACATAAAATAAGAATGATAATCTGTACAATTTCCAACTCCTATATCACAAGCATAAACAGCATTACCATTACCATAAGCATAGCTTTCTTTTTTATTTTGTTTTTCAACTAACATATCTTGTGTTACCTTTAACCTACCATAGGTAATATCTTTTGGCAACCATTCTTTACCTGTATTTTTATTTATTCCGCCATTAATATATTTATAGTTTGGATTATCTTTATCACCTGTTGGTTTTCCATAATGCATACCATTGAGGACATAATAATACACTCCTCTCATATCAGAGCTTGTTAAATTATTTTCATCAATAATTTCTTGAAAAATACTACCTTCTGGTACTGTTAAATTATCTGTTCCTCTATCATAATTTTCAGGATTAAGATTTGCATAATCAATTTGATTATGCTCAAATCTTTTAACATCAGCTTTATAAGTTAATGTCATTGAATTTGATAAACCCTCATTACTGTAACAATAATAATAATGATTTGAATGAACCTGTTCAATTAGTTTTTCACAGGTCAATTGCCCAGCATCTAAAGTTTCATTTGATATTTCCTGAGTTTCATTTGTTTTTGCAATAGGAAACCATAGTTCAACTTTTTGCTTAGAGGGCTCTAAACTTACTTGATAAGTAAATTCAAAAGTTCTTGATTCAGATAAAGAATTATTATCTTTTGAACATGAAACTGTAAATACTAGAATTGATAAATAGATAAATGTTTTAATGTATAACATATATACTCCTTTGATTATTTAAAAAATAGAAATGAATAACCTTGCTGTCCACCCGGGAAGCACTAAAGAAGTCATGTAAATGAATTTTTAATCAAATAAATCATGTATATAATTTAAAACAATTTCTATGAAAGTATAAGGTTAATAAGTGTTACAACATCTAAAACATTTATTAAATCATCAGAATTAACATCAGCATTAGATGACTCATCAGCATTACCTAAAATAATACTTACTAATATAACTACATCAAGCACATTGATTGTATTATCTAAATTGATATCTCCAACCATTTGATTTCTATACACATCAAAAGAATAGATTTTCTTATCATATTTATGAAACTTAGGCTCAATCTCAAAATAAAGATTAGATACTTCTGAATTAAAAGATGCCTCAAAATTAAACTCTTGATTTGAATATGGTTCAACTATAATTTCTTGGTTTTCGATCATTTCAAACCAGTCTTGATTATCTCTTAAACTAAATATATATTTTTGTTTATATCCTGATTTGTTTGATACATTAAATTTTAAATTGTTATCTGATAAGTAAATACCCTGAACTGAATCTTCAACTTTATAATTATCAAATTTTACAAAATGTGCATTTGGATGAATCGAAGGAATACGAAATGATCTATAATTACCTCCTGGATCTTCTTGACCGTTTGTAATATTATATGCTGCATACCATATAATATCTTGATTAGGGGTAACTTCCAGTGCATGACCTCCAGCACCAACAGTGTTTATTAACTTATTTCCATTTGATAAAGTTTGAACACTCCCCATCCAAGGACCAAATAAATCCCATTGCTCAGTATCCCAATGTGGTAATGTATATTCCCATACCATTTCACAATAACTATTATCAATAACTCTAAACTCAAGTGCGCGACTGGTAGCATCTTGACCAAATAATCCGCTTAGATTTCCATTGTCAAATAATGTAATATTACCATTATCTAGTAAATGAACATTATGTTGCCAAGTAAAACCTAATTCTGTACATATATGTTCATCTCCCGTATTATATCCAGATGGCATACCGATCATCCAGATTACTTCACCTGATGGATAATCTATTTTTGTAATTCTTGATAAATGTCTAGCAGAAAAATATATTGCACTTTCTTCTTCATCAAAATAAAATGCATTGGAATGCATCCAATCAAACTGACCTTCAAAATATGCATTCCACCATGTACCTCCATATATATCAAAATCATTCATTGAAAAATGATCAAATGGGTTCCAGCGCCATATTTCATTACCATCTTCATCCCACTCTACAATTGCTTGCCCATACCATGGATATTCATTTGTTATACCATCAGCTTCATATCCTAATCCTCTGTAAAGCTCTGTCCATTCACCCAATGGAATAGGTCCTTGTTCATACTCTTGAACA
>Ga0208127_1001307_pt1 | contig 12427 bp, 28 predicted proteins | sample ETNtaG_6_FD_185751 | JGI IMG/M metagenome (GOLD analysis project Ga0208127, IMG submission 185751) | Marine microbial and viral communities from oxygen minimum zone, Eastern Pacific Ocean - ETNP201306SV45 (SPAdes) (version 2) | ecosystem: Environmental > Aquatic > Marine > Oceanic ...
CGACAGAAACCGATATTTTTTTTTGCACCCCCCATAGCGATTTCTAACCTGCAACCTGGATTTTTTTGACTTTTTATTTGACCTGTCCTACCCTGGTGGTCCTATCCCCTTACCCCTGTCCTGTCCAGATTATACAAACCCCTTACCCCTGTAGGATTTCCCCTTGTATCCCCCATATCCCCTAACGTTTACCAGATAAACTTCTTAAGAAGCACAGAGAAGTGCGTTAACCTCTCGCCCACTCTCCAGTAGACTAAACATTTAACAGGGAACAAAGCCACACAATGCGTTGATATTCAATAAGTTAAGTGCGAAAGAACACAATTTTTATTTAGAATGATTATAAATTAAAAAAATTTTACAGGTTAAAATGCACTTTTTTTTGAAAACCATTAGGAAATAACAAAAGTATTAAACTATATTTGTACCAGAATTGAACGCTCATTGACATATTGACTTCCCATCGAGAGTACGAGAGTACGCTTCGAGTAATGCTACGAGTAGTCCAGATAACACCTGGTTACTGCTCTGGGTTATCGCTGAAGACAGGGCCTACCAGAACATCGGTATAGCTGTCCAGATATACGCAATCATATCCTTTCGATATGGTGCTACCAGAGTTTCTTACAGAGGCGAGTACCAGATACCTTCGAGAGTCCAGGTAATTCAAGGGCTCAAGGGAAGTCAACTGCGAGTACAAGTGAAACCAGGGAAGAGTCGAAAGACTCCGAAAGATTGCCTACCAGTAGGGTGCTATCACGATAACCAAGTGTTTAACCATCTGTAGATGGAGCGAAAAGGAAGTAGTCCTGGACTGATTGTACGACTCTGAAACATCGGTATCTGAACGACAGACTTGTGGGAGCAATACCCATACCGATGACTAATTTTAACCAGGCGAAAGCCATAAATTTTATATCATGCAAAAATTAACGCAAGAACAGATTGAAAACAGAGAAGAAGTAAAAATCGTAGAGAAAATGCTTTCTCAGACAGCACACAAGGTTACGAAAGAGAGAACAGATAATAACTGGAAACTACAGATAAGCACACCAGAATTTTCTGTGAAAATGAGCTTTCACATGTATTCCTGTCCAGTAGAAGTGTTGAAGTACGGAATAGGAACCTGGAGCTTCGGTGTATGGAACTCGAAAGGCAACAGGGTAATGTATAGTTCAGGAATAAACCCCCAGGTAGCTCAAGAGATTGGTTGTATGTTGTCCAGGGTAACCGAGGTGACAGATAAAAAACAAGCCATAAAAGACTGGGAAGAACTCGAAGAGTGGGCAAACCTGTAGATTAACTGATGAGACCTGATAGGTCGAAACCACCTCACCAGGTGGTCTTAATCTTAAAAATTTATTATTATGAGTACAACAGAGAAATTATCATTGTATCACTACAACCAAGACCAAGTAACAGAAATCAAGTTTGACCAGTACGGAAGACCTTATGTCCAGGAGTACACAGAGTATGACTCCCAGGGTAACATCTTGAAAGTGGGTGGCAAGTTTATGCTATCTGTGAGAACAGGTTACGAATTCACCATTGAAAACTAGAAATTATGAAGTTTACGAAAGAACAACTGGAAATCATCGCTTACTGCCTATCACTTTGCGAAAGTGACTTCCAGGGCAAAACTCAAGCACAAATGCACCAGATACTCGGTACGCTACAGCAGAAAGGTATCTGGGGAGACATCGAAGATTAACTGATGAGGATTCAGTATCCGAAAAACCTGTAGGAGAGACGAACAAAAAGCCTAAGAGATTACGCATAGTAAAGCTCCCTGAGACTCTTACAGGTTTCTTAATCAGGCGAAAGCCACAAAAACTATTATTATGAAAACTATTATCAACGAATTCAAAAACTCTCAATCTGTATCTGACAAAATCGGCTTTGCTCTATCTGGAGTGCTGTTCGGTTTGGTCTGTGTTACACTACCTGTACTGGTGGCTAACCTCATCATGCATGGTGTACCAAGCAACTTCGGAATATTAGGTTAACTGATGAGTCCTGAAAGGACGAAAGGCCAGGTGTTTCCTGGTCTCTTAATCTTAAAATTTTACAAAATGCAAACTAAAATTGAATTGAAAAGTGGTTTTTCTACTGGATATCTTCCAGAGGGAGTAACCTACAAGAATTACACGATGTTGGTAGCTATTGCCAACTACTCAGAGAACGGCTCATGCGTGGGCACTGCAACGGCTTTACTGGACGAAGACAATGACCTGGCAAAGAAACGTGGTCACCTGGCCTTTACTGGTGGGTTTATGAGAGCAGTGGCAATGGGTAGCTTTGCTGATGCCTGGAACAGAGCTGACGGAACTAATCGAAAGGCACTAATCAAAGGCCTGGAACTAAACGAGATAGAGTTATGAACAGGTATAGCAATTGTTGTGGAGCATCACCATCGTGGTTGAGTGACTCCCTGTGTGGTGACTGCCATGAGCACGCAGAATTTTACATACAGACGGAAGACCAGGAAGATTAACTGATGAGTCCTCATAGGACGAAACAGCTCGAAAGAGCTGTCTTAATCTTAAAAACTAGAAATTATGAGTGAAACACTAAAAAATGTTACTCTGATGTTCATCACGAACATGGGTAAGCGTTGGTGTCTGACCAGAGACTTCAACAACGAAGAACACCTAAGAAGATTTATTAATCGTATCGAAAGAACAAAAAACTACACTTTCGATGAAATATTTATGTAATCATGAGTACAACAGAAAATTACACCATGCGATATCAGGCAGGTTGGAAAGAAGTTAAAGGAAATATTTTGATGTTTAGAAACAATTTAATTCTTATCAACATTACAGATGATAATCGTGAATATGAAATGTTAGCCAATTTCAACACTGAAGAGGGTAATTATGCTTTTATTGAAAAGATAGCTACTGGGTTGGCTGACTTTGAGAAAACTTTCTATCTGTTTGCAGCCGAAGATACACAGATGGAAGAGGTCTTGACAATGATTGAAGACAGATTAACTGACGAGGTCTGATAGACCGAAACTGCCGAAAGGCAGTCTTAATCTTAAAATTTATTAAATCATGAAAAAATTAACAGCAGTACAAACGTACTTCAATTTCAAGTTAACAGATGACTACAGAAATCCAGACTTTGTAATCTACAGCCAGATAACAGCTGATGGCTACGATGTTTTTATTGCGAAGCGAACAGATGAAGCGTTAATGATTGAAGAGCATGTGTTCTACTATGACAGCGACCTGGAAGAAGTTCTGTTTACTTTCATCTATGAAAAAGACATCGATGAATACCTGGAAATTTACGTTGATGACCTGGAAAGTTCATTTATTGAGTACGCTATTGATGAGCTACACGATGAAATGTACAAAGACCAGGACGAAGAGGAATAGGTTAACTGACGAGTCCTTGCAGGACGAAACTACCTTTCGAGGTAGTCTTAATCTTAAAAAATATTTATTATGGGAAGTTTTAGTTGGATTACACAGGATACCAACGAGAGTATCGCTGTGACCAGTCCGAAAAAAGTCTATATGTTAGACAACAAAGGCAACAAATGGGAAGAAGACAGATACCAGGGGTACGGAGTATTCGGTGGTAAGGATTTCTACCAGTTGGTTGCAGAAATGAACGCAGAGTTTTATCCAGATGTGAAAGACAGACTGACAGGTGATGTGGACAACGACAGGGACATTGGAATATCCCTGGCTTATGGCAAGAGACCTGTCCTGAGTCCAAACCTGTATCATAGTGAGCATATCGAATGGACTAACTCTACACCTCAGGATTGTGAGCACCAGGGTTATCCCCCAGGGCCAGAAGATTACGATGATGACCATGAATACTGGGAAGATTTCTGAGAAGACAAACAGGTTAACTGATGAGGTCTTATAGACCGAAACGCACTTCGGTGCGTCTTAATCTTAAAATTTATTATTATGAAAACAAAATTTCAAATCTTAAGAAGTCGAATTACATCACGTGGTGGTGGAATTGAGATTAGCTTAAGCCCTTATGGGTACGAAGACCAGAAGATGACAACCTATTGCAACTACCTTGGTGGTGGTATGCTTGGTGGTATCCAGAACGACTGCACTATCTTTAACTGGCGAAACGATACAAAATTAAAAGAGGTATCCGAAGAACTAAACCAGGTGTTTGCTGAGCTCCTGGGTATTGACTATGAGTTTAACCAAGGCCTACCAGTATCGGCCTACTAAAACAAAAACACAATGACAAAGAAAGATTTTATCTGGCTCTGCAATGAGCATAACATAAACCCCTCAATAGTTATGGAAGACGAGGGAGCAATACAAATATTAAAAGAATTTAAGGGTACTGTATTTCAGCAGATGGCCCTTAATTCATATCTAACTAAAAACTATTAATTATGAGTAAATTAAACCACAAAGCACAGAAGTTGATAGTGGAATACTTCAACCTCAACAACGGACACCCAGACGATGAGAATTACGACTGGAATTACTATGATATTCAAGGATATCAAGAAGACCTGGACGAAAGTCCTGTAGAAGATGCTTTTGATGTAGAGGATATTGAACATCTTCAGATGCGTGTAAAATACCTACGCATGTACTACGAAGCCAAAGAAAAACTAAAAGTTTATGGCCACGTGTACGCTTAAGATTAACTGACGAGGGTTTATTATCCGAAACAGCTGTGCAATCTATTTGCATGGCTGTCTTAATCATTAAATTTTTTATTATGAAAGTTAAAATTTTACAACGTAGTGTATACTACAAGACGAAAGAGTTAGAGATAGAGGTAGATGAAAATGATTTTCAGGACTACTTAAGGGTTAACAATGCCTCAAAAGGTGCTTTTGTACAAGACTACATGTCAGACTATCTTATAGATAATGAAGACCTTTGGGTTGATGAGATAGACCAAAAGCTAAACGACTCTGAATTCATCTTCGGATTTGGAATGGATAGTGGAGACTGGACAGACAAAGACCAACCATGTGAGTACAGATACGAATGTGAAGAACTAAAAATAGGAGGGCACTTATGAAAATTAAACAGCATAAAATTCTGCCGACTGGACTACACGCAATCGTAGACCAGAAAAATAGAGTACATATCTACACAGAATTAGAATACCAACAGCTAACGTGGTGGAAGAAAGTTAAATTACAGAATGGTTGGAAGTAAATTTACTATGCATGCATAGTATATTTGGATATGTCTAAATTAAGTTTTATATTTGTCAAAATTAAGTTTAAAATTATGAAATACACTAAAGAATATTGGGAATGGAACAATTCTCAAGATGACCTGCTCTTAAGAGCAAACCCAGATTTGATTTTTCAACTGCCAAAGGTTGAAACTACCACGTGTAAAGTCCTGGTAGTAAACCCCTCTAATTACAAGACAGACCAGGGGTATATAAGCAAGAACTATTGCTTTTGCAATCCTGCAACCACGTTTGTGGGCGATACAATAAAAGTAAGAACTAATTTTTTAGAGAACTATGACTGAGCAATATACAATTTTACGAAGAATGCAAGAAGACGGCTACAACGTAGTCACCTGTGGTAATTGTGGCGATGTAGTGCTATTAGACTTAAACGTAGTACAACATGACGAGGACGTTCAATGTCCACACTGCAAAGAGACCATGGACTATAGCGACATGCCAGATTTATACCACCAGATTAACTGATGAGACTTGAGTAGTCGAAAGGGTAGGGATTTTCCTACTCTCTTAATCAGGCGAAAGCCACTAAATTTATTTTATTATGAGTATAAATGCAATGAAAATGTTCATGCTCCTGGGTGACATGACAAACGAAGAGAGCTCCTTATCTGACAAGGTAGCTTACAAACAGCGTATAGCGTTTGCTACAATGCGTAATGCTATTCCAGACTGGCAACCACCAAGCAACTGGGATACACTTTCAGATGAGGTTAAGATGGAACGTTTGACTAAACTCATGGAAGTATGAACGCACAAGAAAACCTGGTGGATTATCTTGAAGCAAGAGTTAAGTCACTTGAAGCCAGGGTAAAAGAATTAGAAGAAGAAATTCAATCACTTAAAAATAATTAATTATGCCTAATCACGTTTATCACACAATCAAAGCTACGACAGACAAAGGTCGTAAAGTATTAAAAGAAATATCCAAAACCGAATACGGAATATGTGGATATGTAAACCCAATGCCTAAGGAGTTGACAGGAACAACAAGTCCACAGCGAATTCCAGAAACAATATCAAAAGAAGAGTCCAACAGATTGAAAGACTTGTATGGTCACGACAACTGGTACGACTGGTGCTATAGAAACTGGGGTACTAAGTGGGGTTGCTATGACCAAAGCTATGATGAGGTCCGAGGGACTTTACATTTTGTTACAGCGTGGTCACCTTTCAACTTTGATGTTCTTGATTTACTAATCAAGAAATTGCCAGACTTCATCTGGACCTGGGAAGAAGAGCAAGGATTTGGTGAAGAAGAAGAGTACCAAGACGGAGAATGCATACGTTCTTTCTCATGGGATTTGCCAGAGATATCAGAAGATTTTGTTGAAGTTGATGGAGTAGAATACATGGTCTTGCTATCTGACCACGTTACTCCAGACCAGACCTTTCCTGCAGGTTATTACCTGGCTTATGAGCCACTGGAAGAGGGCAGAGTTGCTGAGACTATGGAAGAATTAAACAAAAAAGTTTTGGACAATTCATAAACATTTATTAAATTTACAATTCATTAAACACTATTTTTTATGGGAAGAACTAAGGAACTATTCGCAGATGTGCGACAGCAAGAAGCAGACAGGTTAGATGCCGACTATGAGTATGAACTTTGGCTATCAAAGGTTAGGTCTCATAGTAAATCCTTAACCAGAACTACAGAGGTCCTCGATGATTTATTCGAGGGTTTTGCTATGGCCATAAAGCATGGCCAAGAACAATCTAAACACTATAATTAAATGCACTATCCTATTTTTAGTGGGTACGTATCATACGTTTGTAACGTGTACTCCATTAGTCCAGTTGATTTGTTTGTTAAGAGTAAACGCAGAGATATAGTAGATGCCAGGCATCTGCTATATTTCCTTTGCTCTGAAAGACCTATGCGTATTCGTTATATCCAACAATATATGGAAGAAAACGGATATAAAGTAGGTCACTCAACAATCATACATGGTATAAAACAAATAAGAGAGAAGTCAGAATATGATACTGACTATCAGAAAATAATTAAAGATATAAAAGAATGTATAACTCTTTAAGTAGTGTCTTTGAGGAAGCACTGAATGATAAAAAGGCCGCTATCTTAGATGGTGTGGGCTATGAATCAAGAATGTTACATGGTTGTAAAATTACCAGAGATAATGAAACTGGTGAGGTATTGATACAGAATACAGCACTGGGTGGTGACTACTATAAAGAAATAAGCTATGATTCAGAGTGGAAGTTTGTTGATAAAGGTTGGCGATATGGTGTTTATAATCTTTGTATTGAAACCTATCAAGTAAAATTAAAACGGATAGAGGAAAGGATAAAAGATGAAATGAACACAAAGCAAAATCCTAAACAAATTCAACACCTTAAGACTCACAGAGAAAGGATACTTAAGAAGTATAAAACAATAAACGATAAATTAAAATCACTAAATTATGAGTAATTCAAAATCAGTTTTCGAGACATTGAACTCTATCAATGTAAATGACAAAGTAGAAAAGAAAAACAATCTCACGTATCTATCATGGGCATGGGCATGGGCAGAGGTTAAGAAAAATTATCCAACTGCTACCTATACAATCTATGAAGATGTGAATGGAATGTTCTACCATACCGATGGTAAATCTGCATGGGTAAAAACTGGAGTAACAATCAACGACCAGGAGCATATTGAGTACCTGCCTGTAATGGACTACAGAAACAACTCAATTCTACTGGACAAAATTACTTCAGTAGATGTAAACAAAACAATACAGCGTAGCTTAACAAAAGCTATAGCAAGACATGGTCTTGGATTGTATGTGTATGCAGGTGAAGACTTGCCAGGTGGTGAGACTAAGGTAGCTTCAAAGAAACCTGTTGCTAAGAAACCTGTAGCTAAAAAGATGACAACGATTGAGCTAAATGTAGGCGATGAAAACTGGGACAAAGTTCTTAAGTATGTAGTCGCTAACAAGAGTAAAGGGCTTAAGGTTATTGGTGAAGAGCTAAAGACAAAGTACAACATGACTACAGCTGTTAAGAAAGAAATAGCAAACGCAATATAGTCATGAAAGATATCATCAAATTACTACAAGACGATAGAGAATACTATGATGGGGTTGGGAAGAATTATCTTTCTAACTCCAACATTGGTGACCTCTTAAAAAATCCTAAGAACTTTAATAAGAAACAAGAGGATAATAAAAACTTCCTGGTGGGTAGATATTTCCATCAGTTAATTCTTGAGCCAGAGAAAGCACAGGCAGTGCCACATATTGACCTGGCTACACGAAGAGGCAAAGCTTACGATAGTTTCCTGGAGGAGCATGGCCTTAAGATAGGGTTGCTTACAAAGGAAAAACTAATGATGGAAAGTTTGGTTGATGAGATACTAAACGTAGCTGACTTCAGAGATTTAATACGTGAAGACGGAGTGCAATATGAAGTGCCTATGATAAAAGAAATACATGGCGAAATGTGGAAAGGCAAAGCCGACATCGTAGGTAGTGAGCACCTGCTTGACCTTAAGACTTCAAGTTCTATTGAAAAATTTAGGTGGAGTGTACGAGATTACAATTATGATAGTCAAGCTTACATCTACCAGGAATTGTTTGGTAAGCCACTTGTTTTTCTTGTCATAGATAAGACTACACGCATGATGGGAATGTATCCTGTTAGCGAAGAGAGTCTTGAACGTGGTGAGCAAAAGGTTATCAAAGCTATAGAGCAATACAGAAAGTTCTATGGTGATAATCCCTCTGAAGATATAAATCAATTTTATTTCTATGAAGAGGTTTAAAAATTATATAAAATCCCTATTTGATTATAAAGTAGGAAGACGTGTGTTGTGGTTTGAAGTTCCGATGGACTGCAGAACACGTAAGGCAAAAGATGAAATCATCTTGAGCACTATAGAAACATTGGAACGAACTATTAATATTAATAATTATGAGTAATTCAAACACAAACGATGAAATTGTATTCGCAGACGGATTCAAATTCAGAAAGAAACACCCTAACCAAAGAGACTTTGTTTTGGGGAGTTTAAGTATCAAAGTAGATGATGCTATCACATTTCTAAAGTCTAACCAGAAAAATGGTTGGGTAAACTTAGGTATAAAAGAAAGCCAAGCAGGTAATCCTTACATGTTTGTTGATAACTTTGAGCCAAAGTCACGTAACAACAATGGTTATGGAGTAGACACTGCTCCAAATCAAGCACCTGTTCAAGAGGCAGACCTGCCATTTTAATTTAATATTGGGGGGTGTGTAATGCACCTCCCTTTTTTTATACTATGAAAAGATTAACAAAGATTTCAGCGTGGCTAACCATTGGGTTTATTTCCTTTCTGGTAGGCCGAACAATTATCAGACTTGTGTTAAGTTTTTTTTCTATATAGGACTATTAGTTTAATATATTTATTTATATTTACTTCCTATATGTAGACTAAAAGTTAACATTTTCAACACAACCACTGATAATCAGTAAGTTAAGTAACACAAAGTCGACACAAAGTCGACACAAATAAATTAAATTCAGCATGACAGCAAAAGAAATCACAATTTTCCAGAACATTAAAGAGACCTCAACACCTTTCTTCAGAGATATAGATTTTATCTTAGAGAGAATAAAGTCTGGTGCATCTAAAGACCTAGTGAAGAGGATAAGAACTGAGCAGAACAAGTCTCAGCGTAATGAACTTAAGAAGAACTTACCTGCTATATGTTTTTCTGGTACGTTCAACAAAAGAAATGATGCTTCTATTATTCAACACTCTGGACTTATATGTTTAGACTTTGATGGGTACGATAGCAACAAAGAGTTATTAACAGATAAAGAGAAGCTTACCAAGAGTAATTATATTTACTCTGTTTTTATATCACCATCTGGCAAAGGGTTGAAAGCACTTGTAAAGATACCACAAGATGTAGATAACCATGTAAACTATTTCAATAGTTTAGAGATACACTTCAACAATCCTCACTTCGATGCAACGTGTAAGAACTTATCAAGAGTTTGTTACGAGTCATACGACCCATTGATTTATGTAAATAAGAACTCAAGTGTATGGGAAGAGATAAAAGAAAAAGAATACACCGAGGTAAACACAAGGTTAGATGTTCCCACTATACCAATTACAGATGAGAATAAGATTGTAGAAATCTTAGTAAAGTGGTGGACAAAAAAGTATCCTATGGTTGAGGGACAACGTAATAATAATTGCTATGTTCTAGCATCAGCGTTTAATGATTTTGGAATAAACAAGTCATTGGCAGGATACGTACTACAGAACTACAGAACATCTGATTTTTCTGAGAGTGAAATAAACCAAACAATAAACTCAGCGTATGCACAGACTCAAAACTTTGGCACAAAGTATTATGAAGATGAAGAGAGAGTCAACAACATACGTGTAAAGCTCAGGCGAGGCACTTCTAAAAAGGAAATCAAAGCTCAGTTAGAGGACAGCCACATTGAAGCTAATGTTATAGAGGCTGTACTCAATAGAGTTGAAGAGGAAAATCAACAGAAACAATTCTGGACCAAGTCCGACAAAGGAGTTATCAAGATTGTACATATTTTATTCAAGCAATTCCTGGAGGATAATGGCTTCTATAAGTATTGTCCAGAGGGCAGCAAGAACTATGTGTTTGTTAAGGTAACCAACAATCTTGTAGACCACACAGACGAGAAACAAATCAAAGACTTTGTTCTGAATAGTGTGATTGAGTTGGACGATGCTTCGATATACAACCACTTTGCAGACCAGGTAAGGTACTTTAGAGAGGATTTCCTGACACTTCTGTCTACAATAGACATATACTTTGTCGAGGACAATAAAACTACCTCATATCTTTACTATAATAATTGTGCTATAAAGGTTACGAAAGACAACGTAGAGATAATAGATTACATAGACCTCAATGGTTTTGTTTGGAAAGACCACGTCATAGATAGAGCTTTCAATAAATGTTCTATAGAGGGTTGCGATTACACAAAGTTTATTCATAACATTTGTGGAAATGAGCCAGACAGAATTAAATCAATGGAGTCAACGATAGGATTTCTTATGCATGGATATAAAAATCTAAGCTATTGTCCTGCTGTTATACTTAATGATGAGGTTATATCTGACAATCCAGAGGGCGGCACAGGTAAAGGATTGTTTATGAATGCTTTACAACACATGAAGAAAGTTGTAACGATTGATGGTAAGTCATTTACATTTGAGAGGTCCTTTGCATACCAGTTAGTATCAGCAGATACACAGATACTGGTGTTCGATGATGTCAAGAAAAACTTTGACTTTGAAAGACTCTTCAGCGTGGTTACTGAGGGATTAACTTTAGAGAAGAAGAATAAAGATGCTATTAAAATTCCTTTCAGCAAGTCACCTAAGATTTCCATCACCACCAACTATGCAATCAAAGGAGCAGGTAATTCTTTTGCACGTAGAAAGTGGGAGCTTGAACTTCACCAGTACTACAACAAAAACTTTACCCCTCTTGATGAGTTTGGTAAATTAATGTTTGGTGATTGGAATGATGCTGACTGGTGTAAGTTTGATAACTACATGGTCGGTTGTATGCAGGCCTATCTTGACACAGGACTAGTAAAAAGCAAGTTTGTAAACCTAAAAATCAGACAGCTTTCAGCGGAGTCTTCTTATGATTTCATTGAATGGGTTGGACTTATCGAGGGTACAGATGCAGGTGCTGCTATACCAGTTAACTCAAGAATACACACCAATAATCTATATCTAGATTTTATATCTGAGTATCCAGATTACGGACCAAAGTCCAGACTATCTATATCGCAGGTCAGGTTTAATAAATGGCTGACAGCTTATGCTATATATAAAACAGGAGCTCAACCAGAAAAGGGAAGAGACGCTTCAGGTAGATGGATAAGATTGAAAAGAGAAGATGAAGTTAATGTGCAAACATCTATACTATAATGGACGAACTAGATGAGAAAATACATATAGCATTTATTAATTCCTTTGCAGTTATTATACATAACAAAGATGCAAAGGAGTTGATAGGTGCTGATGCAGGCTGGTTTATCCACAATCCAAAGTACGATGCTACAATGGAAGAGGTTGAGACAATGTTAGATTACTTTGTCGAGATTGAAGACTATGAGAAATGTTCAGAAATTAAAAACTACATAGATGCCAATAGAATTTAGAGACTATCAGAAAAATATTATCAATACAGCAGTAGAGGTGATACAAAAAAA
>Ga0208127_1001313_pt1 | contig 12411 bp, 11 predicted proteins | sample ETNtaG_6_FD_185751 | JGI IMG/M metagenome (GOLD analysis project Ga0208127, IMG submission 185751) | Marine microbial and viral communities from oxygen minimum zone, Eastern Pacific Ocean - ETNP201306SV45 (SPAdes) (version 2) | ecosystem: Environmental > Aquatic > Marine > Oceanic ...
ACCACGATTGCGCTTACTTTTGCAAAGTTAAAAAATAAAAATGGCTATTATCATCACAGACGAATGTATTAATTGCGGGGCTTGCGAACCTGAGTGCCCTAATAATGCAATTTATGAAGGTGCATTCGATTGGACCTATGCTGAAGGTACGCAACTTTCAGGAGATGTGGTATTGCCTAATGGCAAAGCCGTAAACGCAAACGAGGTGAACGAACCCATTTCTGATGAGGTTTATTACATCGTTCCTGATAAGTGTACGGAATGCAAAGGCTTTCATGATGAGCCTCAGTGTGCGGCTGTTTGTCCTGTAGATTGTTGTGTGCCTGATGAGGATCATGTAGAATCTGAAGAGACCTTATTGGGAAAGCAACGTTTTATGCATCCTGACTCTTAACTTATGAAAGCAGGTATTGTAGGCTTACCAAATGTTGGTAAATCCACTTTGTTCAATTGTTTGTCTAATGCTAAAGCACAAAGTGCCAATTTCCCTTTTTGTACCATAGAGCCTAATATAGGCGTGGTCAACGTTCCTGACCTAAGACTTGAAAGGCTAGAGCAACTTGTAGCTCCCGAACGTGTGGTGCCTGCTACGGTTGAGATCGTTGACATAGCCGGACTCGTCAAAGGAGCCAGTAAAGGGGAGGGCTTAGGCAATCAGTTTTTGAGTAATATTCGTGAAACCGATGCCATTCTACACGTACTTCGTTGTTTTGACAATGACAATATTGTGCATGTTGACGGTTCTGTAGACCCAATTCGAGACAAAGAAACCATAGACCTTGAACTCCAACTCAAGGATTTGGAGTCTGTCGAAAAACGTCTTGAGAAAGTAGGTCGTGCGGCACGAACGGGCGATAAAGAAGCCCTAAAGGAGCAGGCAGTATTGATTCAACTCAAAACAGCCTTAGAAGCCGCACAATCTGTACGAGCACTTAATCTGTCCGATGAAGACCGATCTGCATATGTTCGGCCACTACAACTCATCACTGATAAGCCTGTTTTATATGTTTGTAATGTTGATGAGTCTTCTGCAGTGTCAGGAAATGCCTATGTAGACCGAGTTCGCGAAGTCGCTCAAGCCGAACAAGCTCAAATCCTCATTTTAGCGGTTTCTACAGAAGCCGACATCAATGAATTAGACAGCTACGAAGAACGTCAAATGTTTCTTGAAGACATTGGGCTAGACGAGCCTGGTGCGGCCAAGCTCATCCGTGCAGCGTATGATCTGCTTAACCTGCAAACCTATTTCACTGCAGGTCAAAAAGAAGTTCGCGCATGGACCATCCATAAAGGCGCTACGGCACCTCAAGCTGCTGGGGTCATACATACCGATTTTGAAAAAGGCTTCATTCGTGCAGAAGTCATCGCCTATGCTGACTACGATCAGTACGAATCCGAAACCAAAGTCAAAGAAGCAGGGAAAATGCGTGTCGAAGGCAAAGACTACACCGTCCATGACGGCGATGTGATGCATTTTCGCTTTAATGTCTAAGGCCGATCTTTAGAACAAAGTCAGCAAAAACTTGATTAAATCTGTGGTGGTCACGATGCCCACTAATTCTTCTTCATCCATCACGGGTAGTGCATGAAACTCGTTTTCTGACAATAAGAGAGCTGCGTCGTATATGGTGTCTTTGTGTTCTATGGTCAACACATTTTTGGTCATTACCTGTGCTATGGTCAACACATCATACATTAAGGTGGTCAGCTGTTCTCCATCTACAGTATTGACAAAGCTGATTTTATCCAAGTCAGTTTTACTCAACATCCCGATGATGGTTTTGCCTGAAACTACCGGCACATGCCGTATGGAATTCTTCTCGATCAGTTGAGCGACTTCATGTAGAGACTGCTTTTCATGTACAGTGACAATGTCAGTGGACATGACCTCAGAAATGGGAATGCGTTTTTTCATGAAGAAAAATTTGGGGTTTTCTACATAAATATAGGGATTTTTTGGATAGGTTTAGAAAAAGATTATTGATAATATAGAGCCATTCTATCAGCTAACCCCTGTCCCTGACATTCACTACTCTTTAAGGACTCAAAGAAGTGGTTTTTTTGTTTTTTACATGTTTTTCCAGCCATTGGTCTTGTTCCCATAACAAATGCAGAATGCTTTCTTTGGAACGGTAACCATGGCTTTCTTTGGGTAGCATCACCAAGCGTACCGTAGCTCCCAAACCCTTTAGGGCATTAAAATACCGCTCGCTTTGCATGGGGTAAGTGCCAGAATTATTGTCTGCTTCTCCATGAATGAGCAACAAGGGTTGGTTCATTTTTTCAGCATGCATAAACGGAGACATCGCATAGTAAACTTCCGGTGCCTCCCAATAACTTCTTTCTTCCCTTTGAAAACCAAAAGGCGTTAAGGTTCTGTTGTAAGCACCGCTTCTAGCAATACCAGCAGCAAAAAGGTTGGAATGCGAAAGAAGGTTCGCTACCATAAAAGCTCCATAACTATGCCCTCCTACAGCCACTCTCTCCCTGTCAATATATCCAAGTTCATCAACAGCATCAATCGCAGCTTTTGCATTTGCTACCAGTTGGTCTCTAAAAGAGTCGTTGGGCTCTTCATCGCCTTCACCCACAATTGGGAATGAGGCATCGTCCAACACAGCATAACCACGCCTTACCCAATAAACCATTGAACCATAATAAGGATAGGTAAACTCGTTGGGATTTTTGGTGCTTTGCCCTGCACTAGATTTGTCCTTATACTCTGTAGGGTAGGCCCACATGATCATCGGAATCTTTTCTTTTTTGTTTATGTCATATCCCACTGGCAGATAGAGTGTACCTGAAAGATCCAATCCATCCGCTCTTTTGTAGTTAATAACCTTTTTGTGTACATTTTGAATGCTTGTAAAAGGATTCTCAAAAAAAGTGATTTGAGATGTTTTCCCATTGCTCGCATTTTTAAAATGATAATTTGGATAGGCTGTTGGAGATTCAATCCTTACAACCAACTCATTCTTTCTAGGATCGTATTTTCTTATGTCTTCGAGCCTGTCGTTGTATTCGGACTGATACAACCGGTGCTTCCCTTTTGTTTTCAGGTTGATGCGATCTACAAACGGGAATTGACCATCTTCAGTAAACCCATCTCCTATGAGAAAGGCCTCATCATCAATGATGTTCAACACACGACTGCCCATCGCGTTTCGTTTGGTTATAAAACTGCCGGGGTCACTATATTTGTCTTGGTAATTCCTGTCATGTAGAACAATGGGTTTTTGTGTTATGTCAGATGGATTAAAAACATAAGACTTTACATTTCTGGTATTCCACCAATAATCATATGCTATGGCTACTTCATCATTCCCCCACATGATAGCATTATATCTATTGATGGTTTTTAGGATGCTTTTTCCTTCGGAGTTAAAGGGTGGGTCTAATTGAAATACTTCATCGCGAAATTCCGCCTGATTTTCTGGATCGCCTTCATCAAGTGCCACAACATAAACCAAAGAAGCGGGTTGGTCACTTCTCCAGCCAAAGTTTCTTTTCCCTTTCCTAACAGCCATAAAACCTTTGGGAAGGTCTTCGATGAGTGGTACTTCTAGTACAGTCTCGACCTTAAGGCCTTTTTTTGTGTAAATGGTTGTTCTTGAGGGAAATCGTCTGTAAGGAACCAAATACGAAAAAGGCTTTTCGACAGTAACGACAAGCACATAGTTTCCATCAGGTGAAAAATCTATGGTGGTGTAAATGTTATTTTTTAGCCATTTTTCTTTAGAGCCATCAAGAAAAACTTTATAGAGTTCTGACCGTGCGAGTTGCTCAAAATTGTGCTCGTCATTCTTGTTTTTTAGCAGGTCCTGATAGGTGCGATTTTGTGCCTTTTTACCGTCATTGACAGAAATGGTGGGTCCTACAGGTGTGGTCGTTTCAGAATTGATCAAAGGTTGTTTGTTTTCTGGTACCATTTTCACCAACAAAGATTTGCCATCTTCAAACCAGTTTATTACGTCCCCTACATTGGCATTTACATCAGCTTCCGTAAGTTTTGACACAGAAGCCGTCTTCACATCAAGAATCCAAACTTCGACTCCTTCTGTGGTGGTGTTGGTAAACGCAATTTTAGTTTGGTCAGGCGACCATTTCAGATTTGTAAGTTTGGGGTTTTGTGGCAATCCTTTGACTTGAATGATATCAGATACTTCTTTGTTGAGACGTTTGATTTTGACATTGTTGTAATACGTAACTCTGCTTCCGATATTGGTTTTAGGATCGATTCGTAATCCTGCAAGGCGTAGCTCTTTTTGGGATAATTCTTCTATAGACTTGTAGGAATCTCTATAGAGCAATATCATGTTTTTATTTTCCTCGTCTAGCAACACCCTTGGTGCTCTACTGACATCGACAAGTTCTAAAATCTCTTTTGGAGGCTTTTGATAGATAGTGTTTTGTTGGGCATTGACGCTTACAATAAATAAAAACAAAACGATTTTTAATAGGGAGTTCATAATGATAGATTTATGTTTATTATTAGTTTTTGTAGATAAGAATATTTTGAGGGATCAATCATTGGTTTTCTATCTAGGATTTGAGTTGTTTTCGAAAATAAAACCATCGGCATTTCATGGGTGTAGTAGGATTTATTAAAAATACACATTTTTTTAAATTGTTCTTTGACTACTTGCACAACAACGCCATGGCCGCCTCAATTTGATGTTGCTCAATAAGTTTGGCGGCGAGTTGGTGTTTGGCAAGGGTTGTGGCAGGGGTTGAAATATGCAGTTTGTCAAAGGCTTCAGTTAAAGGGTAGCGTTCCAGTTTGCCTAGTTTGGCAAGTTGTTCGCCGGTCAACACTGGGCTTTCTTTGATGTGCTTGGGCAATCCATGGACTCCCAATACAGTGTGTTTTAGTTTGGCTATACTAAAGCGTCCTGATGACGCCAAATAGGTGTCTCCGCCCATTCTGGCAATCGGTCGAAAGGACTCTTGTAGAAATTGCCCATAGTTGTCTAATAAATCTGACTGTACATGGATGCATATCACTTCACAAATGACCAAATTTCCAGCGCCTCCTTGCTTTCCTAAAGAAATCACCTCATTGACCTTACATTCCATAGCAACCTTGGCTTCGCTGACAAAAGGAGGTTGCACATGGGTACTGGAAACTGGGGTTAGCCCAGCCGCATCAAATTCGTTGGTCGCTGATGGGAACTCAAAGCTTGTCAAGGTCATACGTTCCAAAAGACATTCATCCACTAGGTTGATAACTACTTGACCTACCGCACGTACATTTCGCAGGGTATCTTTTTCGGTGTTGTCGCGCACCCGTCTAGAAGGAGAAAAGACCAAAATAGGCGGGTTTGAACTGAATATATTAAAAAAGCTAAACGGACTTAGATTGGGTTTGCCTTTTTTGTCGATACTCGACACAAATGCGATGGGTCTCGGTGCCACCATGCCCAACAGCATGGCATGAACTTCTTTAGTTGGCAGTTGTTGAATGTCAATCTGTTGGTGGGTGCTCATAAAGCAGCTAATATTTGGGTTTGAACTTCTCCAAAGCCTATGCTGATTTCCTTGTTAGAAGCACATGCTCTCAAGGTGACAAAGTCATCATCTTCTATAAAGGAACGCTTTGATCCGTCATTAAGTATAAGGGGTTGTTGTCCGGCCCATGACAATTCTAACATGGATCCATAACTATTGGGCGTGGGGCCGCTTATGGTTCCCGAGGCCATCAAATCACCCACACGCAGGGGACAACCATTCGAACTGTGATGACAGAGTTGTTGTACTATATTCCAATACAGATACTTGGTGTTGGATCGGCTGATGATGGTTTCGGATTGGTCTTTAGTTGCCAAACCAACCTCAAGGTCAATGTCATAGTTTTGGGCACCTTTTGTCTGTAGATAGGGCAAGGGGTTGGGATCTTGTTTCGGTCCGTTTACACGAAAGGGCTCCAAAGCCTCCGTGGTTACAATCCATGGAGATACAGAAGATGCAAAGCTTTTCCCTAAAAAGGGCCCGAGGGGTACATATTCCCATTTTTGAATGTCTCGCGCAGACCAGTCGTTAAACAACATCAAACCAAAAACATACTCATCTGCTTCTTCAGTAGAGATGCGACTCCCTAGAGGGTTGGATTTGCCAACAACGAAGGCCATTTCCAATTCGAAATCTAGGCGTTGGCTCGGGGCGAAAATGATCTTATTGTTTTGTTGTATTTGTCCGTAAGGTCGATGTATGGGTTGTCCACTTAGAATAATAGACGAAGCCCGTCCGTGATAGCCCACAGGTAGGTGTTTCCAGTTAGGCAACAGCGCATTGTCTGGGTCTCTAAACATTTTTCCGACATTGGTAGCATGCTCAATACTAGAGTAAAAATCTGTGTAATCACCCACTTGTATGGGCAGGTGCATGACTACATTGTCCATAGGCTCAAAGACACGTGCATATTTCAATACAGAGTTCGGGTTTAGCAATTCTTGCTGAATTTCCAACCGTATATTTTGGGTAGTTTTTTTGCCTAAGGCGATAAAGTCATTCAGAAAAGGATTGTTGAACAGTTCGTTGGGCAGTGCATGTTCCATAAACAGTCCAGCTTTTTTGGCAGCAAACACATCCAATATTTGGTTGCCAACTGCCACACCAATTCTTTTAGATTTTGCAGGTGTTGAGAATATCCCAAAAGGAAGGTTGTCTATGGAAAAACCACTTCCTTTTTCAATTGAGATCCATGGGGTGTGTTTAGTTTTCATATCATTCAAGCCAAGAGGTTAGATAGTTGGAGGACTTTAATTTGATTGCTATTTCGGTCACCTGTAAAGGTGCGAAAGTGTCTACCATGACCGCCAACTCAGCGGTTTCTTTCTTTCCGATGCTACGTTCAGCCGCACCAGGATGAGGTCCATGAGGAATTCCTGCTGGATGTAGGGTAAGATCTCCGATTTGAGTATCATTTCTACTCATAAAATCCCCATCTACATAATATAAAACTTCATCACTATCGATGTTGCTGTGATTATAGGGTGCAGGGATGGCCTCTGGATGATAATCATATAAACGTGGGACAAAACTGCAAACCACAAAACCGGCCGATTCAAAGGTTTGATGAACAGGGGGCGGTTGGTGAATCCGACCGGTAATGGGTTCAAAATCATATATAGAGAATGCCCAAGGGTAGTTGTAGCCGTCATATCCTACTACATCAAAAGGGTGGTATGCGTAGACGACATCCGTAAGTTCGTTTTGTTTGCGAATTTTTACAATAAAATCCCCTTTTCTGTCATGAGTTTCCAAAGAATTTGGTCTGCGAATATCGCGTTCACAAAACGGAGAGTGTTCCATCAATTGACCAAAATGGTTTCTGTAACGCTTAGGGGTGTAGATAGGGTGTTTTGAGTTTACAATCAGCAAACGATTGTCACTGTCATCGAACTTCAGTTGGTAAATCACGCCTCTTGGAATGAGTAAATAATCGCCTTCAGAGAAGGACAGATTGCCTAGTTGAGTACGCAATACTCCCTTTCCTTTGTGAACAAATAAAAGCTCATCAGCATCTGCGTTTTTATAGAAATAATCTTTCATGGATTCAGATGGTGCTGCCAATTCTATATCACAATCCGAATTGGTCAAGACACATGCTCGGCTATGTATATAATCGGGATTGTTTTGTATTCTGAACCCTTTTAGTTTAAGGGACTCAAGATTATTATATCTTGCTATTTGAGGTTTTATGTTTCTCGATTCTCCCAGTTTTTTAACCTGAGTGGGGCGGTGTATGTGATACATGTTTGAAGACATGCCATCAAAACCAATGGTTCCAAATAATTGCTCACTGTATATGGCGCCATTTGGATTGGGGAACACAACATGTCTTTTTTTAGGTATCGTTCCGAGTTGATGATATAGAGGCATCTGATTGTGTTTTAAAGAGTTCCGCGCAATACTTGATCGCGCTCAATAGCTTCAAACAAAGCTTTAAAGTTTCCTTTTCCAAAAGAAGTAGCTCCGTTGCGTTGAATAATTTCAAAAAACAAAGTAGGTCGGGGACCTATGGGTTTTGTGAATAATTGTAGTAAGTAACCTTCGTCGTCTCTGTCAATGAGAATTCCAAGTTCTTTGAGAACGGTCAAATCTTCGTTGATCTCACCAACTCTTTCGTGTACTGTTTCGTAGTAAGTGTCGGGAACCTCTAAAAACTCAACACCGTTTTTCCTCAAAGAATGTATGGTGTGAATGATATTGTCTGTCGCGACTGCAATATGCTGTACGCCTTCCCCTTCATAAAAATCCAAATATTCTTCTACTTGTGAACGCTTTTTGCCTTTAGCAGGTTCATTGATCGGAAACTTAACACGCATCTTTCCGTCGCTTACCACTTTGCTCATCAATGCAGTATATTCGGTTGAAATGTCTTTGTCGTCAAAAGAAATGATTTGTTTAAAACCAAATATGCTCTTATAATAATCGACCCATTGATTCATCTGACCCCAACCTACGTTTCCAACCATATGGTCGATGTATTTTAGGCCAATTTTTGGGTTGCTAAAATCTGGGGTTTCCCAAGTTTGATATCCAGGCAAAAAAGGTCCTTTGTATTTTTTGCGTTCAACAAACAAATGAACGGTTTCGCCGTATGTGTACACGCCCGAAACCATCACGCTTCCGTGATGATCGGACCTGTACTGGGGAGTAGCATACGAACGAGCTCCATTGTTTACAGCATGTTCATATGCTCGAGTGGCATCTCCAACTGTCAGGGCAATGATTTTAACCCCATCTCCATGGAGGTCAATGTGTTTGCCGACTGTAGTCTCACTCTTTAAAGGCGAAGTTAAAACCAGCCTGATTTTACCTTGCTCGAGAACATAGCTCTCAGCGGTTCTCTTACCAGTGTACAGACCAGCTTTAGCTAGAGGTTGAAATCCAAAAGCTACTCTGTAGTAATGCGCCGCTTGCAAAGCGTTGCCAACATACAATTCAACATGATCTATGCCTTCAATGACAATGTCATATTTCTTTTCTTGGGTTAAATTTTTCATTTGGGGAAATTTTGTTTAATTAAATCATTATTGTTGCATATGCAACGAAAATAAAAAAAACTTTTGATATTTAATGATAGGGGAATATAAATTATCAACATATTTGTATTATGGATCGTACAGATGGATTGGGTTTTCAAATAGATAAAACCCTTAAGACCGTTCAGTTGGCCTACCAACAACATTTTTCTTCGAAAAACATCGATCTCACTATTGAGCAGTGGGTGCTTTTGGATTATATACAAAAATTAAGCCCTGGTGCATTACAATCGGATTTGTCTAAATTGAGTTTTAGGAATAGGGCTACAACCTCTAGAGTTGTAAAAGGTCTCATTCGTAAAGGGTTGGTTGCCAAGCTCAAGCTAGAGAATAATCAAAAACAATATATTTTGGATTTAACGAGTGAGGGTGTCAAAAAATGGCATTCCGCAAATCAAGTGGTTCAAAAACTTCGAAAACTTGGAAAGAAAGACATCTCTACATCAGATTTTAATGTTTTTCTATCTGTTTTAGAAAAAGTGCATGAGAATTACAAATCATAGTTAAGAAATTGTTTTGTAAACCTCTTCAAATGGGATACGGAATCGATTGCCGTAAACCCCTTTTTGGTCACGTTTCCCACAACCAATAACCATGTTGATTTCGGCACCTCTTCCAAGGCCTAAGGCTTTTTTTACTCGTAAGCTGTCGTGGCCTTCCATGGGGCAAGTGTCATAGTCAATTCCCGCCATTCCAATCATAAAGTTTTGAGCTGCTAATCCAGCACTTTTATGGGCTACGACTCTTAAATCGCTTTTTCGAGTTTGTCTGTACATGGGTCTAAACAGTCCGACCGCCTGGGCAAAACCATGAACCAGCCAACCTTTGATCCCGAAAAAGGTGCTGTAGAGTGTAGGAATGAGCTTTCCATAATAATTTAACACCATTTTTTTACGCTTGGGGTCAAATTTTAGAGAGTTTTCAAAAGCGTTGGTCAGAAATTCCAAGTTGGCTTTGGCTCGTTTGCGCCATAAATCGCGTCGGGCTACAACCACAACAAGCTGTTGGGCTGTTTTTGCGGCACTTTGGTTAAAACAAGCACTTGCGATTTCTTTCATTTTATCTTTATCCGTGATGTGATAAAACTCCCATAATTGAAGGTTGCTGCTTGTAGGAGCGAGAGCAGCAAGTTTTAAACATGATTTTACTTTTTCAGAATCAATAGCTTCATGGTTAAATACCCGCACAGATCTTCTGTAGTTAATAGCTTCGGTTACGGTTTTTTCATTTAGGACAGCCATTTTAAGAGAGGTTTTAGAAGGTTAATGTTTTTGCCATAAGGTGCATATCTAATTTTTGGATCAAGCAAAGTGGATCGATGGATGTAAGGTTTTTTATGGCTAAATGTGTCAAAACTGTGCTTTCCATGATAACTGCCCATCCCACTATGGCCCACACCCCCAAAGGGCAAACGCCTGTTTGTAAATTGAATCAGTGTGTCATTGATCACACCTCCACCAAATGAAAAGCGATTCATTATTTTTTTTGCCCAACGTTTCCTTTGTGAAAAAACATAAAAAGAAAGCGGTTTTTCAAATTTATTGATAATATTTTGTAATTCCGTTTCAGAATTATAAACTAAAATTGGAAGAATGGGGCCAAAAATTTCTTCTTCCATAAGAGTATTTGGCAATTCATTAACGGAAACCAGTGTAGGAGAGATGTGAAGTTTTTCAATATCAGAATGACCACCATAAACAACATCTTGGTCTTTCAACAAATGGCACAACCGATCAAAGTGCCTTTGATTAACAATCTTGCCGTAATCGGGAGAGGTTTGGGGGTGATTTGTGTAACTTTCTTTGATGGCTTTGATCAATGCTTCTGTGAGTTGATTTTTTTTTGAATTGTGCACTAAAATGTAATCAGGCGCGATACATGTTTGCCCACAGTTCAAAAACTTACCAAAAACAATTCTCCGAGCACTTACATTTACTTTCGCAGTTTGATCTACGATACATGGATTTTTTCCGCCCAATTCTAAGGTTGTTGGGGTCAGGTGTTTTGCGGCGGCCAGGGCTACAATCTTAGCAACTGCAGTGCCTCCTGTATATATAATATAATCCCAACGCAAATCCAATAAACTCTTCGCTGTTTCTGGTCCACCTTTGACTACCGCAACCCACTCTTTTGGAAAGCACTCGGTTATGATGTCTTCAATACATTGGGCAGTATTGGGAGCTTGTTCAGAAGGTTTTAAAACTACCGTATTGCCTGCAGCAACCGCTCCAACGAGTGGAGTGAGTGAGAGCTGAAATGGATAGTTCCATGGAGCGATGTGCAAAGTCACTCCATAGGGCTCAGGAACGATATAATCTTTTGATGGAAAATTAATCCATGAAGATTTTACAGGGATTGGTTTTGAGAGTTGTTTGATGTTTCTTAAGAAGTAATCTATTTCGCTAAACACCATTCCAATTTCAGAAAGAAAGCTCTCACTGGCAGACTTACCTAAATCCTTTGAAAGCGCCTCTTCAATATTAGTAATATTAAGATTAAGTTGTTTTTTTAATTTTTTTAAAGCTTGAATACGATGTTTTATGACTAGCGTATTACCTGAGTTAAAAAAATGTTTTTGTTTATTGTGAAAATAAATTATTTCTTTGATCATTTCGCAATTTTTTCATTACAATGTTACGAAATTCGTAATAATAATTTGATTCATATCAAATCGTAAATCTGCTTTGTTATAGCGGTCTTTTTGTTAGATATTTGCATCGAATACGAATGAATATAACATTGGACATCACTCAAAAAATTAGTCAAAGCATTGATAAGCAGTCTGTTATTGGAATATATATTATTTTGGGTATAATTAATGTCCTGAATTGATTTCTTACCTAAAATTTCCTTTGAATAGTTTTGATTGATTTTAAAAAATTCTATGAATCGCTACAGTAAAATTGTTACACAAGATCCTACCCAACCTGCTGCCCAGGCGATGTTGCATGCTATTGGTTTGACTTCTTCAGATTTAGAAAAACCTCTAGTAGGTATCGCAAGCACAGGTTACGAAGGGAATCCTTGTAATATGCACCTAAACGAATTAGCCACCCATGTGAAAAAAGGAACCGAACAGGTGGATTTGATCGGTTTGATTTTTAACACCATTGGAGTGAGTGATGGAATTTCTATGGGTACTCCAGGTATGCGATTCTCTTTACCCTCACGCGACCTAATAGCTGACTCAATGGAGACTGTAATGGGTGCTATGTCGTATGACGGCCTTGTAACTGTAGTAGGGTGTGATAAAAACATGCCTGGAGCACTGATGGCGATGCTTCGCCTGAATCGACCCTCTGTCTTGTTGTATGGAGGAACCATTGCTTCGGGTTGTTTAAATGATAAAAAACTTGATATCGTT
>Ga0208127_1001315_pt1 | contig 12403 bp, 10 predicted proteins | sample ETNtaG_6_FD_185751 | JGI IMG/M metagenome (GOLD analysis project Ga0208127, IMG submission 185751) | Marine microbial and viral communities from oxygen minimum zone, Eastern Pacific Ocean - ETNP201306SV45 (SPAdes) (version 2) | ecosystem: Environmental > Aquatic > Marine > Oceanic ...
TCACCTTTGCCTGGGGTCGTCCCTGGGGAGTTGTAGGTGGGCTCCGAAACTGGACCCATTGGCTTTCCTTTCAGGTCGGCTGGTATGACCAGGCACCTCTTTCTCCCCTGTTTTCCACCAATTCGATCATGAGTCTCGGGTTGCTTTGGGGCGCGATTGGTGCGGCCTTGATGTCCAGGCAGTTCGGATTCCAGATGGCTCCTCCCCTGGAACTGTTCAAAGGCTGCATCGGCGGAACGCTGATGGGACTTGGCGCAGCCATGGCCGGGGGCTGCAACGTCGGAGGTTTTTATTCATCCGTCAGCGCGCTTTCCCTTGGCGGACTGTTGATGATGGTAGGTTTGATCCTCGGCGCTATGCTTGGGTTGAAATATTTATACTGGGAACTCGAACACCTGCCCCAGGGCTCTTCCGGAGGATCTTCGGAACCTGACTCGGGAATCGGCTGGAAAAGATACTCTCCCTGGATCGGTGCGTTGGTGCTGATTTCCGCGTTCTACGTTTCCGGGATCTATCGTTCGATGGCGCTCACCCGCACCGGAGGCCTGCTGCTTTGTGGTTTGGCATTCGGTATCGTCATCCAGCGCAGCCGTTTCTGCTTCGTGCGTGCCTTCCGTGACCCGTTCATGACCGGAGAAGGGGAGGTCGGCCGTGCGGTTTCCGTAAGCCTGATTATCAGCATTCTCGGTTTTGCCGCTCTGAAATGGACCGGCCTCCGCGGAGAAGATGTGTTCGTCAGCAGTACCATTTGGATCGGAAGTCTGTTGGGTGGATTCATCTTCGGATTCGGCATGCTGCTCAGCGGCGGTTGTGGCAGCGGTTCGCTCTGGCGCGCCGGTGAAGGTCAGATGAAACTGATCCTTGCCATCATCTTTTTCTCCTTCTCCAATTTCCTCTTCAAAACCCTGATTGATCAATCGGAAGGATTGACCAGCTTGATGGGAGTGCCGGTCTTTCTCCCCGACTGGCTGACCTATCTCGGCAGCGTGGTCGTCCTGGCTCTTTTCTTCGGTGCTTATTACATCTTCGTCAGTTGGAACGAAGAAACCGACGCCGCCGTATTGGAAATGTAATTTTCCAAAAACCCTTTCCGCAAACTTTCCTCAGGCATTTTACTGCTGGCTTTGAACCTTTATAAATCCCCAGTTTTTTGTTGTCAGAAAAATTCCCATCAGAGACCCGCTTCAACGGACTCAATCAACGGATAAATAAATTTATTCTGGGGCTCTGGAGGAAAAAAAGGATTCAGCTTGCCAGACAGGTTTCGGCCTGGAGCAACTGTTCTTCATGACCGACGATTTCAACCCGGTCTTCACCCTGGAGACGGGTGTTTCCTCGCGGGAGGATGACTTTCTCTCCACGCAGGATACGGACGAGGACGCAGTTTTCCGGAAGATTCAGGTCCTTGACCAACATTCCGGAAGCACCTTTTCCGGAAGGAATGACCACCTCACGGTGTTTGACGGAAGTCGCTTCCGCAAAATCATCGTCTCCGGAGGTATCGCCACTGAGACGTTCCCGAAGTTGGCTGCCGCGGGGGTGTTCCGAAAAGATCATCACTTCGTCCCCGGCCTGCAGAACGGTGTCCCCACGAACAACACGCAATTTGTTTCTGCGACGAATCGAGACCAGCAGCGAATCTTCTCCCAGTTCCAATTCCCTGACCTTCATTCCCACCAGGGGTGATTTCGAAGAAATCCGGACCTGCATCAGGCCTGCCTGGTTTAGATGCCTCAAAGTCAGCATTTCTTCCTGATGCTGTTGGGACGCCTTGCGGGTGACAACCTTGTTATAGGCGCGGATGATATCAATTCGCCTGAGAACCCCAAGCAGTTTGGGATCCTTCTCACTTCTGATGACAGGCACGCATCCCCCGCCATGTTCCTCGAGATGTCGAAGGACCAGCCAAAGCGGATCGGTGCTGTTGACCTTGGGCAGGTCCAGTGTCTCAGCAATATCACTCACCTTTTTGCCATCCAGGCCTTCCTGAAGCTGCAATTGGTCAATGGAGCGGATGTTGACGATTCCAGTGAGTCTTTTCTGCTCATCAACCACTGGAAGTGCCTGATAGTGGGTTCGGGCAAACTCCTCCATCAGCTGTTCAAGAGACATGTCCATTGTAACCATTTCAGGGTGCCGGTTCATGGCTTCCCCGGAAGTGATTCCCTGCATCAGGTCGACATCATGCTGATCCTGCTGCAATACGACACCTCTTCTTTTCAGCTTCAGGGTGTAGATTGAATCGCTGCTGATTCCCCTTGAAATGAGGGTGCTGATCACAGAAGAGATCATCAGCGGCATGATGATTTCGTATTGCCCCGTCATTTCGAAGAGGATGAAAACCGCCGTGATCGGAGCATGGGCCGCACCGCTGAAAAAGGCCGCCATGCCAACCAGCGCATAGGCACCGGCCGGCGCAGTGAACTCAGGAAAAAAGAGGTTCATCAAATGCCCGTAACCGCAGCCGAGCATCGCTCCCATGAAAAGGGAAGGCGCAAAAATTCCCCCTGATCCCCCGGAACCGAGGGTGAGGGTGGTGGAGAATAATTTCAAAACCAGCAGCGCCAGGGCCATTTCCAGCATCATGGTTCCGGCAAGGGCCTCCTCGATGGTATGGTAGCCTACCCCAAAAATGCGCGGTACCCCATCCAGCTGGTAGGTGTAGATCCCCACCGTCCCGAGGATGATTCCACCCAAAACCGGTTTCAGGGGTTCCGGAAAACGGATCCGGGCCCATGCGTCTTCCGAAAAATACAACAGTCTGTAAAAGATGATTCCGCCCAGCGCCGAGATCAAACCAAGCAAGGTGTAGAGGATCAGTTCCCAGCCGCTGATGAGGCTGTAATCCGGAACTAAAAATGCTCTGTGGTCTCCCTCAAAATAATGTGCAATCACATCGGCCGTAACAGCAGAGATAACCACCGCACCGAAATAAAGGCTCCCAAACCTGCGAAGCAAGACCTCAAGGGCAAATATCGCACCGGCAATCGGAGCATTGAAGGTTGCAGCAACTCCACCGGCGGCACCACAGGCCACCAGGGTTCGGATCCGTTCTTTCGGTAGTTTGAGGACTTGACCAACCACCGAACCAATCGCAGACCCGATTTGAGCGATGGGTCCTTCTCGGCCCACCGATCCCCCGGTTCCAATACAGACCGAGGAGGCAAGAGCCTTGACCAGGACCACACGGGGACGGATGACACCTCCCCGGAGTTCGAGGGCTTCCATCACTTCCGGCACCCCGTGTCCTTTGGCTTCCCGGGCAAAATAATAAACCAGGGGACCAACAATCAGTCCTCCCAGGGCCGGCATTAAAATCAGATGAAGCGGGAAATCCAACCCGAACCAGGATGGAACACTGCTGAAGGAAAAATCGTGAATACTCTCGATCAACCTGCGGAAAATGACTGCCCCAAACCCTGCTCCAACCCCGACCAGCAAAGCCGTCCCCAGGGTCAATGCCGCATCGGTATCGAGCATCCGGTGATAAAGCCGTTTCCTCAGTTTCCATGTCCGTTGGATTTTGGGAATGATGCCCGGGTTATTCGTCATCCCTGGAAAGTTTGGAAGGAATTATTTCTGATCATGATTGAGGATGTTTCAAAAGGACCATTTCGAACGGATGACTGTTGTTGCTAATCCTGAACTTTTTCGCGCTCCCGGTCAAGCCAGTCTCCGATAAAAAGCTGATGGGTCGGAGCCAGTTTATAACGCGGTTCGAGAATAAAATTTTCAAGAAAAGGAGAAACTTCGAGGATGAGATGTTCTCGCCAGTTTGATTCAGCATTCATCCTGGCCTGATAACGCAGTTCCCCAATACCCATCTGGCGCTGGAAACGGAAACGTTCCATACGGTATTGAGGTGCAATGAAAACCGTCTCGATCGCCGAGGCGCGTAAATCAAACTGGATCCGGAATCGTCCTCCATCCTGGAGACGGACCAGCCTGGCCCTTGGGATGTAAATCGGCTGTTCATCGGAGAACTGAACAAATCGGGAAAAATACTCGAGTACGATGATGAATGCCTCCCCACCCAATTCTCCACCTGCGGAATCGAGCATCGTTCCTTCGATATGACGTGTCGCCCAGCCAGTTTCAAAATCGACCGACGAGGAAAAACACCCTGTGAGCCCAGCAACGAACAGCCCAACACAAAAAAAGCTTTTCAAATTTTTCAGAAGAAAATACGGCTTCAAAAATTCCTGTATGCTTAATTACTTCAACAATCCCCGCATGGCAGAGGTGGTATGCAAAATCATACTACACTTCATCACAATTCGTCAGACTGGGATTTACGCTGACCTTGACTCAAGCTTCAGCTTTGTTAAGATTTTAGCTTAATCAAGGTGCCTGATTCAGCCTTTGCTGAAAAGGCTTTTCCCGCCGAAAAAGCGCCCACAACCTCATCACTATACGTCTTACCACCTCATGCTGAAAGCGGTCACTAAACTGTTTGGCAACGAAAACGAAAAGATCCTTAAGCGATATCGTAAAAAGGTTGTGCAGATCAATGCCCTCGAGAGTGAAATGGAAACGCTCAAGGATGAGGATTTTCCAGGCCGCACGGAACAGTTCCGGGAAAGAATCAAGGAAGGCGCCGTCGAAGATGACTTGCTTCCAGAAGCCTTTGCCCTGGTCCGCGAAGCCGCCAGAAGAGTGATCGGGGAACGTCACTATGACGTCCAGTTGATGGGAGGGATGGCGCTTCATGAGGGAAACATTGCTGAAATGGCAACCGGGGAAGGAAAAACCCTGTCCTCAACCTGTCCGGTCTACCTTAACGCCCTCAGTGGTAAGGGCGTTCACATCGTCACTCCCAATGACTACCTAGCCAAACGTGATAGCCGCTGGATGGGGCAGATCTATGAATTCCTGGGACTCCATGTCGGATTGATCCAACACGGCTTCGACGACCGCCAACGGCGCGAAGCCTATCTCAAGGACATCACCTACGGCACCAATAACGAATTCGGATTCGACTACCTTCGAGACAACATGAAATTCGCGCTCGAGGATTATGTTCAGCGTGAATTCCATTTTGCCGTCGTGGATGAAGTCGACAGCATCCTCATCGACGAAGCTCGGACTCCGCTGATCATCAGCGGCCCCACCGAAGACAACATCGAAAAATACTACCAGATCAACAAGTTCGTCTACGGACTCAAACGTGAAATCCGTAAAGAGGAAGTTGGGAAACTGCAGAAGGACGAGCAGTATGGAATCGCTGAAAACCTGGAGGAACTTGAGGACCACGACGTGGTCCGTGAAGGAGACTATGCCCTCGACGAAAAGGCCCGCAGCATCAACCTGACTGACAATGGTTCAGTAAAGATGGAAGAACGTCTCGGGGACATGCTGGTGGAAAATACCAGCCTCTTCGATTATGAAAACATCGAGGCCCTCCATCACATCAACCAGGCCCTCAAAGCCCACTACCTATTCCGTCGTGACGTGGATTATGTGGTCCAGGACAACCAGGTGGTGATCGTCGACGAATTCACCGGAAGGCTGATGCCGGGACGGCGCTTCAGCGACGGTCTGCACCAGGCTCTGGAAGCTAAAGAAAATGTCACCATCGAACGGGAAAACCAGACCCTGGCAACGATCACCTTCCAGAACTACTTCCGGCTCTACAGTAAACTTTCCGGGATGACCGGAACCGCCGAAACGGAAAAGGAAGAATTCAAAAAAATCTACAACCTTGGCGTCGTAGTTGTCCCGACCAACCGTCAGGTGATCCGTAAGGACCAGTCCGATGTGATCTACAAGACGGTCAATGCAAAATACAAGGCGGTGGTCAACCATATTGAAAATCTGCACAAGGAAGGCCAGCCGGTTTTAGTCGGAACGGTTTCCATCGAGGTGTCCGAAGCAATCAGCCGAATGCTGGGCAGCAAGAACATCCCCCATGAAGTTCTCAACGCAAAGCATCACGAACGCGAAGCGGAAATCATCGCCAGTGCCGGAGAATACGGTTCGGTAACCATCGCCACCAACATGGCGGGCCGGGGAACGGACATCAAACCGGTTGCTGAATCCATCCAGTCCGGAGGACTTTTCGTTATCGGCACCGGGCGTCATGACAGCCGCAGGATTGACAACCAGCTTCGCGGACGATCAGGCCGCCAGGGAGATCCCGGGGGATCCCAGTTCTATCTGTCACTGGAAGATGACCTTTTGCGAATTTTCGGCGGTGAACGCATTTCCAGGCTGATGGAACGGATGAACATCGAGGAAGATGAACCGATCGAACATGTCTTCATTACCAAGGCCATCAGTAATGCCCAGAAAAAAGTCGAGGGCTACCACTTTGACATGCGGAAACACGTCCTCGAATACGACGACGTGATGGAGAAACAGCGTTCCATCATCTACCAGCGAAGACGGGAAATCCTCGGAGATGATGTTCGTAACCTGCTTCTGGAAATGTCTGAGGACGTTGTCGACCAACTGATGGATCAGTACTGCCAGGAAAAATACACCGACCAATGGGATCTCCAGGGTTTCAACCGGGCCTTTGAAGCGGTTTTCAGCGAACTGCCGGAAGCCCAGTGGGAATTGGAAGGACTTAAGCCGGAAGAACACCACGAGCAATTCTATCAATGGGTGAAAAAACTCTACCAGGACAAAGTCGATTACTTCCAGCGTGTCGCCGATTTGAATTTTGTCCCGGAAGGTGGGAATTCAGAAGAACGGAAGGAGATTCTGGATCGGATGCTGATGGACCTGGAACGTCAGGTGCTTCTGAAGGTCAATGACAACCTCTGGAAAGATCACCTGCTTTCCATGGACCATCTGAGGGAAGGAATTGGTCTGGTGGGGTATGCCCAGAAAAAGCCACTCGACGAATACCGTAAACAGGCCTTCGCATTGTTTTCCGACCTGATGGACCGCATCAGCAATGAGGCCGTCAGTACCTTCTACAAATTGACCCTGGCCAATCCTGTGGCGGAACCGATCCGCCCAGTTCAGGCAGAACAACAGATGGAATTCATCCACGGAGAAGTTCCGGAAACGGAAAAGAAACCCAGAAAAGCCCAACCCGTCCGAAGCCAGCCTACCGCCGGACGAAACGATCCCTGCCCCTGCGGAAGCGGGAAAAAATTCAAAAAATGCCACGGGCGCCAGCAGCAGATTGCCTGAGACCCCCGCCATCATTTTTTAGAAAAAACTTTTTTTATACACCTCCTTTTACAAAACCATTGACCTCTTTTCCTGAAACTGGGAAAAGGTAAACTTCTTTTAACACCTCACATAACTATTTTAAAATGATCTCTGAGAATATCCGAGTATTCTGGCAACCACACTGAACCAGTTGTATAAGGGTAAAGGATTACCTGAAGCAAAGAGGTATCGAGTATGAATCCGTCAACATTGTTGAAGATGGAATGGAGGACCTCCAAAAACTTGGGGCAAAGAGTGTCCCTGTAGTTTCAAGAGGTGATAAATTTGTTTTTGCCCAGGTCATTCGTGATGTTGTTGAATTCCTGGAACTTGATGAAGATTCCAGTCCAGAACTGAATCCTGAAGAACTGGCAGAAAGGTTCCAAGGGATACTCCGGATTTCTGTAAGCCTTGTTGGTTTGTTTCCCAACAATACTTTGGTAAATCAACTCCCCAATAGACCAAGATCATGGAAGGTTCTACTGCACCATGTCTTTCAAATACCGAAAGCATTCTTAGATCATGAAGAGAATGATCTTGAATTCACCTATGAAATGCTAACCGAGACTCCTCCTGAACATCTGAAAACAGCTTCAGACATTGCTGATTTTGGAGAAGATGTCAGAGGTCGGTTCGACTTTTGGTGGGAGGAAGCAAAAGATACTGATTTCTCAAAACAAGTCCCTACTTATTTTGGGATGACGTCTAGGCATGAGTTGTTGGAAAGAACCGTCTGGCATTCAACACAGCATGCAAGACAGATAGAATCTCTTTTGGAAAGTATTGATGTAAAACCAAAAATATCTTTTCATCAAGATCACTTTAGGGGTTTGCCCCTTTCAGACATTTTATGGGACCTTTAAAATAATACTGTTAAAAATGAATGAAGAATTAAAATGATTGTGAATACAGTTTGGAATGGAAAAAGATATTTTTTATCCAAATGTCCTTCAGGATTTAATGTTGAAATGGACGCAACAGAAAATTATGGGGGAGATGGTAAAGGATTAACACCCATGGAATTGATCTTAGTCGGAGTTGCCGGTTGTATAGGTATTGATGTCACAATGCTTTTGGGGAAGAATCTTGAGAAGATAAAAAAGATGGAGATCAAAACAGAAGGCTTTAGGCGTGATGAGATGCCGACTTCATTTACAAAAATCGAAACAACTTTTACTATTGAAGGAAATATTAGCCAAGAACGATTATGGAAAGCCATCCGTTTAGGTCATAAAAAATATTGTGCAGTTTCACACTCATTAAATGCAGAAATAGATTATAAATTAAACTTAAACGGAAATTTAGTAGTTGAAAAATTAAATTAGGACAAACTTGCTGGTAAGAATAAAACTATTGAAGGAAATATGGTTAGAATAATTATTCCAGCTAATAAAATGATCCAATAAGGAGAAGTGGCAATAGCAGTTTCTCCAAGTCCCACTTTATTATCAGTTACCGCCACAAGAACAGATAGATTTAATCCAACAGGAGGAGTAATTTGTCCAATTTCTATCATCACGGTGATTACAACCCCTAACCAAATTGGATCAAATCCAAGATTTATCATCAAAGGAAAAACAATCGGGAGTGTCATCACCATTAAAGATAAACCATCAAAAAGACAACCTAAGACCAAATAAGTTAAGATGATTAAGGCAAAAACAAAGTATTTATTGATTCCAAAATTTTGAATCGTTTCAATAATTTGCTGGGGGATACCTAAAATACTTATTGATTGAGCTAAAATGACAGCACCAACCACGACAAAGCCAATTGATCCATAGGTTATTGCTGATTTGTAAAAACAACTTATAACTCCTTCCTTGGTTAAATCCCCCCAAAGATAACCAAGAATCAGTGCGCTGATAACGCCCACTCCTGCAGCTTCTGTTGGTGTTGCTATACCAAACACGATGGATCCCATGACTGCAATCACGAGAAATGCTACAGGCCATATCTTTAAAAATTGGACAAAAGATTTGAAAAACGTTTCATCCCCTTCATTTTCTAAATTCCATAATGCAGGATTTTTTGTACAACGAAGTAAGATATAAGCCATAAAAAGGATCGCCATTAAAATACCTGGAACAATCCCTCCAATAAATAATTTACCAATGGATGTTTCTGTTAAAGCACCGTATATCAAAAGAGATAGGCTAGGGGGGATTAATAATCCTAATGTGCCTCCTCCTGCTAAACTACCTACTACCATTGAGTCATCATACTTCCTTTTTGACAATTCTGGATATGCAACTGAACCAACCGCAGCTGCAGTCGATAAAGAGGAACCACTTATCGCACCGAAAACAGTACAAACGGCAATGTTTGTATGGAGCAACCCCCCGGGTATTCTTTTAAAAATTCCAGAAAGAGAGTTGTAGATTTTTTTACTTACTCCTGATTCCAATAGGATTTCACCCATAATGATAAATAATGGTATCGCACTAAGAGTGAATTCATTCAGGATATTCCAAACAGCATTGATCGCTAATGAAGTAGCTCCATCAGCAAAATAATGTAGGATGATTAAACCGGTAAGTCCTAATGCAGCGCCTAAAGCTGTGCCTGTAGATGCCGTGAGTATTAATGTTGATAAAAGAGTTGTCCAGAACATGCTCATTCAATAATCAGTTTAAATATTTTCTTGATTGAAATGATTATGTTTACTGAAAAAGACAACGGTACCACAGCCATCCATGGTGATAGCAGTAATCTCGAATTTTCTGTTTTTAAATTTAATTTTATTGCAAACTCCATCCATTCAATGGTTTCGATTAACATCCATACTGAAAATATCAAATTTATCAAATAGGCAATTATTGTTAACCAAATTTTATATTTAATTTGAAGTAAGTTTGAGATTAAGGTTATTTTTACATGCTTTTCCGTATTTGAAATATACGGAAGAGACATAAACAGCATTGAAGATAATAAAAGACCTACCAGTTCTTCTGAAAAAGAAAGAGGAGATTTAAGCACATATCTTTGGAAAACACTGAGTAGCACAACTGCTACGATTCCAAAGCCTGCAAATGAGGATAAAAACAATAATCCCTTTAATAAACCATCAAGGACTTTTGAGATTATCATTGATGTAATGGGATCAAGGGAGTATCAGGAGTGATACCCCCTGAGATGGACTATCTACCAATAGCTTTCAAAATTCTAGCGCGATTATTAAGCGCATCACCACCAGCATCATTTGCTGCTTCTTTCCAGGTTTCGGCTGCAGCATCCAGAAAAGCCCTTTGATCTGAAGCAGAAAAATCCACTAACCAATCCACACCTTGGCTTTCAAGTTTTCTTCTAGCTTCAATTTCATTCGCTTCATCGTCCGTATAGTCAGTTGATCGTTGAAAAAGTTCTTCTGCCGCAGATTTCACCGCATTTTTGTAAGACTCAGGAAGTTTTTCCCATTTTTTTTCAGAAGCTCCTAATACATATGGCAATCCCGCGATGGGATAAAGGTATGAAGCAGAATTAGTTACCTCATGCAATGAAACTGTATGGGCGTAAAGTGCTGGATATACTGCACAATCAACAACTCCTGTTTTCAAGGCCACATACATCTCTGTTTGACCTATTATTTGTGCAGAAACCCCCAATCGTTTGAAGGTGTCAACCATGTCTTTACTCCAGACCCTCAGTTTTTTTGTACGAAGTTTCTCTATGGAGTTAACAGGTTCACCCTTACAGAATATTGAGGCATATAATATTGGAAGCCCCATAAAACCGGACGGGACAATTCCCCATTTTTTTAATTCTGCTGAATAAATATCTTTCAGTACTGGAATTGCTTTGATGTGCTCGTCTGAGGAACCAACCGATCCTTGGATGTATACTGCATTGAGCGCAGGTGCATCCCTACCAAGATAATTTGCCCACACAAGCCCCATTTCAGCAGCGCCTGTAGGAAGCCATCTCAGTACATCATTATTCTTTAATCCTAAAGAACCTCCATGATAAATTTTAATGTTTAATCCACCATTGGTTGCATTTTTGACATCATCCGCAAATCGATCTAATTCTTTTGATTCATTTCTAGTTTCTGGGAGCCCATTATTAAACTTCCAAGAAAATTCAGCAGCATAAATAAAATTAGTAACAAATATAAAAATGAAAGAAATACTAATGTAAATTACAGGTTTAAGTTTAATCATAGCCAATTTATAACAAGAGATTAATGAAAATTAAAACTATCAGGGAAGATTCAAAACTATATAAAGATTTCAAAAATTGTCAAGAAACTTAAACATACGTTATTAATCCAATATATTGATGATCTTTGAAATAATCAACGATCATTCATGAATCATGGATTGTGCCCAATAGATCATAAAGTTATGATGAGAGTGGCGGCAGGAAGCGAGTTGAAGATGGTGAATTCAAAAAAATCTGAGAAATCCGACGGTGAAAATAGAGTATTGATAATCTCATATTAATCTTCAATACTTATTCTTTCGATGAAATTAATTCAAAGATATTTGTAAAATTTATAGTGAAAATTTTCCCAAAATTAATTTTAGACTGAATAATCAATGAAAACAAAATTTAATAGAAACAATCTATCCAAAGATGATTTTGAATATAATTATAATCCAAGAGTCGCTGTACCAAATGCACAAGAATATATTGATGATTTTATTGATCGTTCGAAAACTGCACGTACTTTAATGCAGGGCGTCTATGATATTCGTTACGGTACCAAACCAAAACAAACATTGGATCTTCATCTACCTAAAGACTCATCAAACCCTCCTCTACTAATTTATATTCACGGAGGATATTGGAGAGCCATTGACAAAAACGATCATAGTTTCATCGCTTTGCCATTCATTAAAAATGGAATAGCAGTTGCGAATGTTAACTATGACCTCTGCCCCTCAGTAACTCTGACTGAAATTGTGGATGAAATAATTGAAGCTTTCCATTTTGTGAGGAATCAGGTTCAGGAATGGAAAACAAACGGAGTTTATCTAATTGGGCATTCTGCAGGCGCTCATTTAGCGGGTGAAATCATTGGAAGAAATTTTTTTGGCCGTGAAAAAGATCATTCTCGGTTAAAGGGTTCAATTCTACTTTCAGGGATATATGAACCCGAAGTGGTTCTTAACTTGGATGTGAATGAAGACATCAGGCTTGATCAGGAAATGGCTTTCAAATGCAACTTGATCAACAAACCGCCCTTGTGTGAATCACCCATAATGATCTGTGTTGGTGGAGACGAGCCAGAAGGATG
>Ga0208127_1001316_pt1 | contig 12402 bp, 14 predicted proteins | sample ETNtaG_6_FD_185751 | JGI IMG/M metagenome (GOLD analysis project Ga0208127, IMG submission 185751) | Marine microbial and viral communities from oxygen minimum zone, Eastern Pacific Ocean - ETNP201306SV45 (SPAdes) (version 2) | ecosystem: Environmental > Aquatic > Marine > Oceanic ...
ATCTGAATCTGGTATTTGTATAATTGGTCAAAATTCTGATTGTTTAGTTAGTGAATCAACAAGAAAACCTGGACAAATTTTTGAAGTAATTCAAATTGATGGTATGAATCTTAATGTGAGATATTCTGGCCCTGATGTTAGATTAGAAAAATTCAGTATTTTACCTCAATCTTCTGATGATTTCTTGCCTGATGCAAATTGGAATGTAGAAGTTCAAAAAGACGATGAGGTATCTAGATTTTACTATAAAGTAACTTACAAAACCACACAGTAAATTCCAAATACTCACAATCTGATTATCTATTAAATTGAAATTACAAGTTTTGATGTTTTATCAAGATGATCCAAAGAAATGTACTGCTGCAAAGATGGTAAAATTTGGCCTTGCTCAAAATATTAAAAAAATTGGTTCAAAAGGACTAGTTTTAGACCCCTTTGCTGAAAAAACTTTACTTCCAAAAGATTCCTCTATCATTAACTCTATTATTGGAATAGATTGTTCTTGGAATCTTGCAAACCATGCATTCTCTCAGAAATTTAATGGAATTAAGAGAAAATTACCTCCTTTGCTTGCAGGAAATCCTGTAAACTATTCAAAATTAAATAAATTAACTACTGCTGAAGCTTTATCGGGTTCTTTATTCATTTTAGGTTTTAAAGAACAAAGTTTGGAATTATTAAACAAATTCAAGTGGGGACACACGTTTTATGAGTTAAATCAAAATCTACTAAATGATTATTCTCAATCTGAAACTGAAGAAGACATTAAGACTATTGTTGCAGATTACGGGTTATCTTGAACTCTCTTTTTTAGAAATATTGCAATTCCGATAATTATGATAATTAATGTGATGGAGATAATTTCTATATCATAATTTATTTCATTTTTTATATTTTGTAAATCAATATTTGATTTAGGAATATCTGATTTTTCTTTGGTTACCAAAAAGTTTGTTTCATAAATGTCTGGTTTTAAAACTGAATCTGACACGCCAAATATTTTGATTTGATTTGTCCCAATTTTCAATTTTTGTGTATTCTCTGATGTGAGTTTAATGATTGCTTGATTTTCATAAATCTTTGATTGTTCAGATATCTGAATTACCCCTTCATTATCTAATATGAAATATAGTAATGATGTAACTCCATCTGCTTCTATGTTGATTTGAGTAGGCTCTCCTTGTTGGATTGTCTTTTGCATGCTTATTTTTTTGATGGTTGGAAATTGTACATTTTCAAATTCTGACCATGTTCCAGTTTCAAATGGATATGTGTTATCTTCAAATGCCTTAACTAGAATTGTTCTTGATTCTGGTGAATATGTTTCCAAATAAAATGGCCCATTACTAATTACTGCATGATTTTTTTCTTCAATCCATTTAATGGATGAATCAAATCTATCCTCAAAATATTGTTGTTGAATTTGACTTTGTTTTAATGAATTTGGAATGAATTTATTTTCTCTAAATTCTTTCAAATATTCTTTGATAATCTGTGCATCATTTGGAACAATTAATGATAACCAATTCACATTCTTACTTGTAGCCCCTGACCTTGAAAATGATACTTTGCCATCGATTACTGCTTTTTCCATTGCAGCAGTTATTTCCCATGGGACTGGACTCCATACAGCTGCCCATTCTGCAATTTCATTTTTATCAAAATGCCAATAATCAACATATACTTCTACTGTATCTTCATCAATTTGATTAATTGCAATTATTGTTTGAATACTTTGAGCTGCTCTGGGTGTGAATTCTGTATCAAACGTTTTATCTTTTTCATCTACTTGTGTCCCCCATTCCATTGTAAAATATAATGAATGTAAAATATCATTAATATCCATTAATTCTCCATTATGCCAATTACTAAATTCATAGTCAAAAGTTACTTTACTAGTAGCAAATGTGTTTGTTGGTATATTTTCCCATTTTTGTGATGATGGATTCCACATTTTTGCATCTGTAGGAACCTTGATTTTTTTATCAAACTCTGATGTATCTACTTCCCACTGTGCTCTAACTGGAAATGTTTCTCCAGTAAATGGATGCTTAAATGTAATGGGATCTGAAATGATTCCCCAAATTTGTCTACTGTAAGTATCTGTTAATCCCATTATTGGATTCCATGCTCCTTGATAGATTTGCTTGACTCCGATGCTTAATTCCTCATCATTGGTTTTTGCATTAATTGGTGTGAATCTACTTGGAACTCCTGCCCCCAAATCATTTACCACTCCTTCAACATTTTGGTTTACTACATACTGATCAATTTTACTTGCCAAAAAAATTCTTACTGATTCATTAATTCCTTCTACTACTGCTTTTTGAATTAATCCAGATCTTTTTTCTGAAGATTCAAAATCTCCTTTGTAAATTTTTTGAGTTAATTCATCTAATTTTTGATTTTCATAATTCCAATATGATGGGTCATTAAAACCTGGCATATTTGAAAACCATGGTGAATACATTTGACCTAATCCAATTGAATCATACTTTACAAATGCAGAACGACCCCATCCTTCTGTGTATAAATTCCAATTCATGTCTGCTGGATTTGAACCATATACGACAACAAATGCTTTATTCAAATCTCCATAGTCTTTTTTTATTTTGAATCCCATATTTTCTAATTCTTTGGATAATATTTCTCCAATAGATTTTCTGACTGGATCATCACTTCTAATGAAAACAATGATTTCAATTTCTTCATTGTTATGAATCCATTTGCCGTCAATTTTCTTTGCTCCTCTGTCTGTCATTGATTCTGAAATTATTTTATTTGCTAATGTTGGATTGTATTTGAAATTAAATGATTCTAGTTCTTTGATAATTGTAAGATATTCTGGATCTGTTGGACCGTAATAAGAAATAATTTGAGAACCGTATCCACTCATTAATTCATTTACGATTAATTTTCTGTCTACTAGATAATTCAACGCAAATCTTGCATCCTTTTCTGAAAATGGATTAAACTTTTTGGACTCTGCTGGATTGATTAGCAAACTATATGATCCTCCTGTTGAATCAAAAATCTTTAACCCTTCTGTGGTCTCTATGTTTTCTAATCTGTCTGGTGAAATTCTATAATAATACAAGTCCAAATTTCCATTTTTTACTTCTTCTAATGCTGTGTTTTCATCTAAATATTGAATGAATTTTATTGAATTTACAAAACTATTTTTTTCTGCAAATGATTCATTGTAGGAAAATACTATCACTAAAAGAGCTAGTATAATCACTAGCATTTTTTTCATAATTTTATTTTTTTTTGCTTGTAATAAAACCTATGTTGTATTTTCAATTTTAATTTCTATGAATTGTAATTATGTGAAATAATGTGTAAGAAAAAAGTAAAATCTCTAATAGATGGAATTTATTTAAAAATCAGGTAAATTAAAGGAATAATGCATATGACACAAGAAGATGATTTACAAAGAATTGAAGAATTAGTTAACAAGGGAATTTCATTTCAAAGAGAAGGGAAACATAAAGAAGCAATAACTCATTTTGATCAAGCAATTGAAATTGATAAATCCTTAGGTGGAGAACCTGATCCAAATCTATTACTTCTTAAAAATAACTCTTCAATGAAACTATGATTGAGAACAAATGTCTTTGTTGCGGAAGAATTTTTCAACAAAAACCAAACAAATGTTGTGATAAAACCTGTATGGAATGTCATACTAATCCTACAATGAACTGTCCAAATGCGTAATTTCGGTGCCTAATTTAATAGCAAATCAATCTTAATGGTGCATTTTTTGTGATACCACTGACTATTTCGTATCTGTGGTTTTAATCGAATTTCCTTTTTGCAGTATGTGCAAAATATTTTCAAGATTACTAAAGTATCTTAAATTTGCTTAAGAGCAGTTGGTTATTGTAATAAAATTTAGTATTAGCCTAAAACCTATATCCTGTATATTATTCAAATTTGTTTATTGAAAACTCATCCTAAAATGATTCAAGGTTTGAATGGAATTATTTCTGGTGGTGTTTCTGTAAAGGATTTTTCTACAGTTACTAAAATTAGTTCTACTGAATCTGAAAATATTTTAAATAATTTACTAAATAATGGAATTGGAACTCTGAAAGATAATTTTTATTATTTTGAAGATGGTGATAAATTAAAAATTGCCATGATTTTGCTTGAAAATGGTTTTCCTTTAGATGAAATTTCAGTTGTATTGGACTGGAGGGATTTTGAGGGACTAACTGCAGAAATTTTATCATCAAAAAATTTTGCTGTAATTAAAAATATGATGTTGACAAAACCTAGAATGGAAATTGATGTTGTTGGAATTCGTTTGGGAATTGCAATATTGATTGATTGTAAACATTGGAAAAGATATAATTCTTCATCATTATCATCTGCTGTTAAAAAACAAATTGAAAGAACAAAACATTATGTTTCAAAAACTGAAGGTTCTATGGCTGTGCCTGTGATTGTAACTTTATACCAGGACAAAATTGATTTTATTGATAAAGTCCCTATAGTTCCAATCTTTCAATTTTCCTCATTCATTGATGAATTTTATGGTAATATTGAAGAAATGAAAACTATAGAAAAAGACTAGTGATGAATAATCCTAGTCCTCCAATGACAAACATTTTGGTAATTCTTAATGAGTTTTCCAATGCTTTTGAATAATCTTCATAGATACTTTGACCCATGACTTTAACCTCTGTTTCATTTTCTAAAATCTCATATTTTGCTGATGATATTTTTGATTCTGCATTTTCTGCAATTTCTAAAAACCATTTTGAAAGCTTATCTGCGCCAGTGATTAATCCTAATTGATAATACCCATTTCTATTTCTGGCTTTAACTGCTGCATAATGGGTGTCTGATGTACAAATTTCTAACAAATTATATCCTTTTTCGGCAAAATTCTTGATAATTTTTTCTCTAACTCCATTTTCCATGTTGTTTGCATCTGCCCATCCTAGAAAATATTTTTTATTGTTAATCTTTAGACAAGTAACTCCTAACCCTCCTTTTGCAAGATCTTCAGTCCATACGTCCATGTTGTTTGAATTTGAATATCCAAACTCAATTGGGAAACTATCTTTTGTGATTAATGAATCTAAACAGGACTTTGTAGCTTTTAACATGTCTTCTCCATCTTCACTTGAAATTTCTTCGCCCATTGCATTATGACAATCTATGGTCATGATTTTTGTAAAATTTCTATTTTTTCCATATTGTTCAATTTCTTTTTTGATATAACTTGGTATGTCTTCCATTCCATGAGGTGATAATGAAAGCATAAGTAATGGGTTGTTTCCAAAAAGCATTCCTGTCACTCTAGCTTTGTTAATTTGAACTATTACTGGCTCTGTACATGTCATTCCTTCTTCTTTGACTGTGCTTTTTTCTAAATTTTTCAAATAATTATTTACTTCATTTCGTGATGGCAAATTCAACGCATGATCTGAAATACTGTGCATAATCATTGCTGATGATGCTAAATTTTTGTAAATTAGATATGGGATATTGCTACCTCCAACTGGATGATATGGCCCTGGATGTATTTCAGGTAACACCATGCGGAATTCATTATTTCCATCTTCAGATGAGAATTTGATTTGTGAAGTTCCTACTTTTGTTTCAGTTGCATGTTGTTCCATTAATTCTTCAGCATCTTCAAAATCATTTCCTTGTGATGCAAGATATGCTTGAATTGTTTTATGAGTACTTTCCATTCCTGGTCTACCTGCTCTATCTGTCATTCTAGACCAGACACTTGCAATTATCAAAAATGCAAATCCATACCCTATTCCCAATGGCTCACTAAGTATCGAATACCATAATTCTTGTGGGATTAATGCAAAGAACATGACTAGTGGTTGAATAAATGCAATTGCCCATGCTTTTTTCAAACTTAATCCTAATGTGGTTGTGTAAATTCCCACTCTAAAGCTTGCAAACAAAATCATTCCAAATGTTATGAAAAAGAATTCAATGTTTTTTGATAATACGATGCTAGATAGTATTCCCATTAGGATAGTGACTACCCAGAGCATACTTCCAAACAATGATGAATGTAATGACTTTGAATATTCTTTTTTCTTTGTAAATCTTGTATCTAACACTTGAATAATTGCTAATGCTCCTAACACCATTGGTATTCTGTACCAAAATTCTTCAACACTGAGATTGTTCAGATATCCAAAATATGTTGCAAATACGATAACTACTCCCACTCCCATTGATGCAGCTAATGAAAAATAATGTGAACCTGGGTTAACTAATGTAAGTGAAAACCTATTGTGTATATTTGAAACGTCGTCTTGTTCCTTTTCCATTGCTTTTTCACGGAGCTAAAAATATGTCAATTACCCATGAAATTGCAATTAAGCTTATTGGAATTGATACAACTATTCTTGGATCTAATTTGAAACCTTTTGTTTCATCTTCGAAGAATCTCATAAGACCTCCACTTGATGCTGGAAGTGGAGCTGATTTATCTGCCATTATGATTCAGACAAACGAATTTTACCATAAAAACTTTCTTATTTTTCTCAAATTCTGTTAATTGTCTCTATTATTGAGTTAATAGTTTTGAGAATGGCTTGTTGTTTTTCATGATCTGTCTCTTGTTCTAACTCTTTGGATAATGATTCTAATTTTTTTTCAAGTGTCTTTTTAAGTGAATTTGCTTCTGGTTTTTGCTCTTCAGGCTTTGGCTCTTTTGGAATGTCTCTTTTTTCAGGTTCCCGTCCACATTGAATGCATAATGCCTGACCTTCTTTCATCACTCTTACCCCCTTACAATATGGGCATGGCTCACTCAGTAATGTTGCTCCATTAAGTAGCATTTCTGCTGCTCGTTTTTGAAGATCTTTTGACATTGTTTTCTATTGTTTTTGGATTTAAAAAATCTGATTGTTTTCATTTTGTTTGTCAAACAAGGCTTAATAGTGCGTATCATTGAAATCAATTCGAACGTATGGCAGTAATTTGTAATACTTGTGGTCTACCTGAAGATTTGTGTGCATGTGGAGAACTTGCAAAAGATAGTACTAAAATCATAATTCGATTAGAAACTAGGAGATTTAAGAAAAAAGGAACCATGATTGAAGGTCTTGATCCAAAATTAAATAATTTAGAAACTGTCGCAAAAGATCTTAAAAGTAAATATGCTTGTGGTGGAACTGCAAAAGAAGGTTATATTTTCCTACAAGGTGACCATAGGGATACTATTAAGGAGACTTTAGTTAATTTGGGATTTGCAGAAGATACTATTGAACTTCATTAGAAAAATTGCAAACACCAAATAAGATTCTTCAATTATTAGGAATTCCTTTCACTGCCTTATTATCGATTCTCTTTGGACTACTTGTAATTTCTTTTCCTATTGGAATTTACATTGTTTTTGAAAGTGATATTGGTGAATCCATAAATTATGATTATCCCATTACACATTTGGATATCTTTCAAAATTCCTCTTTTTATCAATCTAATGTTGATTTGAGTATTGGTGATGCCTTTGTAGTTCTATGGTTGTTTTATCTTTTTATTTTTGTAATTTCTATTCTTGGACCCAAGCAGAATTTTTTAAAATCTATTTCTTCTTTAATTTCTCTTGGCAAATATGATGCAAAATTAAATTATATGTTTGCTATAACAAAATGGTTATCTGTTTTAGTTTTAGTTTCAGCAATAATTAATTTAGTTCAGGAATCTTTTGGAATTGTAACTGTTCCGCCTTTAGGTGATAATAATTTGATTCAGTTTTTTTATGTCTCTCTTGCTCCTCTTTTTGAAGAATTTATTTTTCGAATTATTTTGATTGGCATTCCTTTATTTGCATTATATTCTAGTCGTGCTTCTATTCGTTATTTCCTGAAATGTCTGTGGACTCCTTCATCGTTAAACATCATTGATTCAAAAAAAGCAATTCTTGTAATTGTTTTTGTGGGTATATTGTTTGGTTTTGCTCATATTGCATTTGGTGATTCCTGGACAGAGGGTAAATTTGCCCAAGCCACTGCTGGTGGAATTATTTTGGGGTGGGTGTATCTTCGATATGGATTTGTTGCTTCTCTTTTAATTCATTGGGCCACAAATTATTTCATTTTTGCATATGCTCATTTTATTTCTCAGATAAATTATGTTCCTTTAGAACTTGCTTTTTCTAATCCATTGATGTTTACTTTGGAAGTGTTGTTTTTATTTTCTGGAATTTTAGCAATTTGTATTTTAATTTTAAATAAATTCTATTCTAAAAATTATTAATTTAGAATCTTTTTGACTTTTTCTACAAAATTTGGTTTTTCATTTTGTTCTAATAGTACACTCAAGTCTTCTTGATCATCTACATCTAACATAATTCTTTTTACAAAAACCATTGCGACATTTAGTGTGTGTTCTTTTGCTGTCTTCATATGATTTCTATAACTGTCATTATCGTAATGTGTTTTCATGATGTTAGTTGGCATTCTTACAAGTGCGTTAGTTCCATCAAATTTTCTTGATGGTACAATAATTACAAAATTTGGATGCATTTGATATTTTAACATAAAATCAATATCTTGAGTTTTGATGAATGGTATGTCTTGAGGAAATACAATTGATGCGTTAAAATCATTTTCTAACAGGTAATCATCTGCAAGAGATACTGCTTCATTTACACTTTTTTCTTCATTGTCAATAATTATGACTGTGTTGAATTTTTTGCCTAATTCTATGGCCTTTTCTTCTTTTGTTATTAGAATTATTTTTTCAATTTTTGGTGATATGGATAATGTTTGTAAAATTTCTTCTAACATCAATTTACATAATTCTTCAATTTTCTCTGATGGTAATTTTAAGCGTGTTTTTGCGTTTGAAAAAGTCTTTACTGGTATAATTGCTGCAATTTTCAAATTAAACGTGCACTTGTTTTAAGATGAAATTTGCTAATGATTCTTCTGCTAATTTGTTTTTCATAGTAATTTTTGTTTCATATGCCTTCATGTCTAATCCTTGGATTTTTTTAACAAGTGCTTTATCTTTTGTATCTACTATGACATTTGAACAAACATCTGAATACATTTTTGCTAATCCATATGCATTTGATTCAATTCCTGCAGCTTGCATGTATTTGTCTGCTGGACCGCTAATTGATTTTTCTCCAATCAGTGGACTTACTGCAACTACTTTTTTCTTAATTTTTGATAATTCTTTTCTAATTCCTTTTAGTTGTAACATTGGACCAATTGATGTTAGTGGATTTCCTGGAGCCAAAATTACCATATCTGCATCATGTATTGCATTAATTGCTTCAGGGTTTGGTCTAGCTTTGTCAGCTCCTATGTATTGAATTCCTTCTACTGGGTCTAATCCTCTATGTTTTACCCAATATTCTTGTAAATGTAATTCTCCTTTGTTTGTTGTAATTCTTGTTTCAACAGTATTGTCTGTAACTGGAATGATGTTAGCAGTAACTGCAAATTTTTCACACATCCATTTTGTAATGTCGCTAAGATTTCTTCCGTTTTTCAACATATTAGTTCTAATCAAATGTGTTGCTGCATCTCTATCTCCAACACCAAACCATGTTTCTTCTCCAAATACTTCCATCTGGCGTAAAAAGTTGAATGTGTCTTTTTTAATTCCCCATCCTTTTTCTTGATCTAAAAGATCTGCCAATCCGTAAATTATTGTATCAATATCCGGACATACATACAATCCGTATAACCAATAATTGTCTCCAACATTGCTAATTACGTTGACCTTTTTTTCTTGTGCTACTAATCCTCTAACTAATTTAACCGAACCTGTTCCTCCTGCTAAAACTGTAATCATATCATATACCTCTAAAACGATTTTTCTACAGTGTTACTACATATTACTTTTTAGAAGATCCTATGATCGCTAAGTTAAAACTGGTTCTAGAATTCTTGGATAAGTTTATTATGGCTTTATAGTGATTTTTAGTCGTGACTAAAGCAGTAATTTTGACAGTTTTGCTGGCAGGACTTATTGTTATTGGATCAAGTGCACCTGCATGGGGAGCACAATTAGATGTCCGAATCAACCCAAACAATGCTGAATCTCCTTTTAAAATGAGTTATCTCAAAACCGTATTCATTGAATATCCAAACGGTGGTGTTTTGTTTGATACACTAAATGGAGCAGAATGGAAAACTGCTGGACAAGCTGATGCAACAGACCCTGGAGTTCAAAAATTAATGATGGAACTTAATGAAGGAATTCAACAGGATGGTAGTCAGGGACAAGTTTCTGACTTAAACGTATTATATGAATTTCAATTAAAGGGTAGAACCTTACAAACATCAATTGATTATCGTGTAGTCTTAGAGGGCACAATTACTGATTATATTATTACTGAAGATTCTCAAAAGAAATTAGTTGATTTGGGATGGAGAGGATTATCTACAACAGATTCAATTGTAATTGATGGTGTTGAAATCAATATTCCTCTTGACACTTTGAAAACTGAAGAACCAATTATTTACAATACCTTTGTGAATACAGAAGCTGAAAATGTTTTGAATAGAGAATTAATTAACGCTGATTTTATTTTAGAACAACCATTAACCAACTGGCATTTCTTATTTGATCCAACTGGAATTAATGCAGATGCAAGTACTTTTGGTTTGGATGACCAAATTGCAGGCTTTGTTGTTTCAAGTTGGACAATGGGTGAAAGTAGTATTAGAGAAGGTAGACAAGTTGAACGAGTCTTTGAAGCAGAAGTAATGTCTGATCAAGCTTATACTGTAAGAAGTGTACAATCTACTGATACTGCAAACTTGTTTCTAATTGGATTTGGTGCTTTAGATATTTTAGATGGAATTGAAATTGCTGGTGTTACCCCAACTCCTCCTGAGGACTATATGACAACATCAACTGGTGATTTCCCTGTTATGATTATTTATGGAATGGCTGGATTGGCTGCAGTAGCCGGAATTGGATTCTTCTTTATCAGTAGTCGTTCAATGAAAAACCAGGCCCAAGGTCAACAAGGAATTGATCCAAGTAATCTTGTAGGATATCAAACCAGTGCATCTTCAGGTGGTTATCAAACCAATAGAGGTGAAGCACAATTGAAATCTGATGCCGATTATAATCAAACTAGAAGTGTTTATGAGGAATCTGCAGAAGTTACTCCTCAAGAGACAACTCCTCAAGAAACTGTTCCTGAACAAACTACTCCATCTACTACTGAAGAAGCAGCATGTGGATGTGCTGCCTCTGCAGAAATTGGAACTGAATGTGATTGTGCAATGCATGGTTCATGTTTATGTGATGCAACATGTCGTTGTAATGCAGATATTTGTAAAGAATATGTTAATGAAATGAGTTAGAGTTTTACAACTTTTTCAAAATTTTAAAATAAAATAATGTGTGCTGGGAGTAACCCTCCTTCTGTTTTCACGATATTTCGCTTTGCAGCCTACCTGAACCTGGTACAGGAACCTAAGGTTCTGTTTGGCTTTGCTCCATGTGGGTCGTCTTTTTCATTCCTTTTATGGAAATCTCAGGTTTTCACCATCACTGTGCGCCATATTGGATTTTTTTCTGCATCGTTGCCAACCATCTCTGATTATCTATCTCCAGATCACATTTCCTGTATGGAGGGAGGAGTTTCCTCTGCCGTAGCAGCGTTTCGTGCTCCAGCTCACATCATGGTTATTTTTTTAATATGATTTGAATATTACTTAATGGATTTTGTGCCTATAATGAATAATGTTCCCATTTCTCTTTTCCACTTTTCATTTCCTTTCGAATCTTTGATTTGTTTTGTTTGAACTGAAAATCCAGCATTTTTAAAAAATTCTTTCCATTCTTTTTTTGAATGTAAATGCATTTGAACTTTCATCATTTTTGCCCATTTTGCTGTATCTTTATTTTCTGTATAGAAATCAGTTCCACAGAAAAATTTTCCTCCTGGTTTTAATAATTTGTATATTTTTTTAATTGCTTTTTCCATTGAATCTGAATAATAAATTGACTCCATTGCAAAAATGAAATCAAATTTTCCAGTAAATTTCCATGATTCTACATCTGTGTGAATAAAATTCTCTTTGTAATTTGTAATTTTTTTATTTGCTTGAGTAATCATTTTTTTACTTTTGTCTATCCCTACAGCTTTTTTACATGTGGGAATTTCTGTGACATGTCTAATTACCCATCCGTTTCCACATCCTACATCCAAAAAACTAAATGGTTGATCAAATGAAATTTTATTCAAGAATTTTAAAACATTTTTTCCGTGTCCTTTTTCCATGGATTCTGCTTTTCCATTAATTGCCCATTCGTCAAATTTTTTACTAATCTTATCCATGTTTAATTTAATTTTTTTATTCAATTATAACTTTCTTCGTACTGATGATTTGTTCGAATAAATTCTACGTCCTGTTTATAACTAATTTTTGATGAGTAATT
>Ga0208127_1001318_pt1 | contig 12389 bp, 12 predicted proteins | sample ETNtaG_6_FD_185751 | JGI IMG/M metagenome (GOLD analysis project Ga0208127, IMG submission 185751) | Marine microbial and viral communities from oxygen minimum zone, Eastern Pacific Ocean - ETNP201306SV45 (SPAdes) (version 2) | ecosystem: Environmental > Aquatic > Marine > Oceanic ...
TTGGCACGAACCTCCCATGAAAGTATTGAACACCTCTTTTGAAACTCCATTCCCGTCTCCGTAAGACAAGCCAAACAGCATTTCACATTTCTCTTGATCACTTAGTCTTGAATCTTCAGACATTCTATTCAGCAGATACTCTTGTGTGTACTCCACGGAGGACATATAAACTCCTTGATCATTCTCAGAGTCCAAAACAATATATTTTTCTCTATCGGATGACCAGGCTTTCCATTCCGGTAAATCATTATTGCGACCTTTTCCAGGACTTCCGCTGTAAGCAAATTCTGCCCAGTAAGATTGAATGTGGTCAGAAAGCTTCTTGCCAGCAGGATATGCTCCCTCTCCAAATAAAAAGTTTTTAATTATGTAACTGTCAAAAGAACCAAATACAAATAAGATCTCCATGGCATGTGCAGCACCGATTAACTGAGACAAATCCATGCCGTTAATTGTTGAGAGTTCATCCCAATCAAATCTATAAGCATAAGTATTTTGATGTCCTGAATCGATTAGTTGCTTTGAAGGTGTATCTACTGCCCTTTGCTTCCAGAAAGATGAACCATAAAAATTAAGTGCTTCATAGTAATCAGGATCAATGATTGCGAGAGGCATTTCGTCTATTCCGGCTGTCTTATAAAGCCCTGTAGCAGGACCCCACTCAACAAAATTTCTATTTAGAGAATTAAAAAACTTATTTTCGTCTTTATTGGTTCCAGTGATTATTGGAACTCGCGATAAATTGGAATTAGTAAATGATTCTTGTATACCTCCTTTGTGTATAACATGGCCATCAGGAAAGACCCGAGTCATACCATTACGCTTAGGACTTGAATCTGAAGCAGCTTCAAACAAATCACTAGCTTCTTGCGAATAAAAAACTCTTCTGATTTCTTCATCGGTCATCTCAGATTGAAGAACATTTGCTTCTTCCATGTCAGATGCCATGTCATTAGCTATCAAAATACGACTGAAGACTTCTAATCCGCTGGTTGTAGGAGCGATTCTGTCCTCAGGAGTAAAGCTTTCTGCAGCATCAATAGAACCAGTAGACATTATTCCACTTTGAACAATGGCTTTATGATAAAGCCCCTCTGCAAGGGGAGAAGCAAAAATTGCTGCTGTATTATGACCACCTGCAGACTCTCCAAAAACGGTTACATTATTTGGATCTCCTCCGAAGTGTCCTATGTTTTTATTAATCCATTCAAGTGCTTTGATAGTATCAAGAGTTCCATAGTTTCCTGATTTATCTTTTTCTGAGGCTCCATCTTGAGAGAGTGCCGGGTGTCTAAACCATCCTAAAGGACCCATTCTGTATTGGATTGTAACTACCACTACCTTGTGTTTAGCAACCAAAAGGCTTGGGTCATAAACATGAGCGCTACCGACAACGTTCGCTCCTCCGTGAATCCACATCATGACAGGCAATTGGGTCTTAGAGTCTTTGATTTCTTCAGGTGTTAATTCAGGTGTCCATACGTTTAAATAAAGACAATCTTCACTGCCACCCCAATCGCCATCGCCTTCTACACCCCAACTTGATCGTTGAAAGCAAGCTGGTTTAAATTCTAATGCCTGAAGAACATCCGACCAAGGTGCAGGATCTTTTGGTGCCTTCCATCTCAAATCAGAAATGGGTGGCTCAGCAAAAGGTATACCTTTCCAAACATAGGTATCATTTTCACCCTGAGCTCCAATCACAGACCCTTCTGAAATTTCTCTAAGGGAATCTTGCTCACTGGTTTGGCTGCAGCTCGCAATCCATATAACTAAAATCAATAACGAATACAGTCTAAGTTTCATATTTCTCACCATGTTTCTGACCACGGTCTTAAATCTATCTCAAAGGACCAGGTGCTTTTCTTTTGTTTGTGCAGCATCAAAAAATTTTCAGCAATGCTATCAATATTCAATTTTCCATCTTCACCCTTACTGTTAGCAAAGTCAGGAAACCTTAGGTTTACTTTATCTCCATCAATAATTCCATCCACAATAACGTGTGCAACATGAACACCTTGCGGCCCAAATTCTCTTGCTAAACCTTGAGCAAGTGAACGTTCTGCACTTTTGGCTGCTGCAAAAGCTGTAAATGGTGGTTTCGACCTAATGGAAGCAGTCGCTCCGGTAAATATCAAAGACCCACCTCCGACTACTAAACGAGGTATAGCTTCTTGGGAGACCAGGAAAGCTCCTTTAGCACAGACGTCCCAGAGCTCTTGAAAGAACTCTAGATCCATTTCTAAAAAAGGTTTGGCATTATTGTTTCCGGCATTATAAATAACAGATACAAGGTCATTCCCTGATTCATCTATATGTTTAAATATATTGGCTATATCAGCTTGTTGCGTAACATCTCCAGCAATTCCTTTTATCGAGCCGTTGGAAATGCTTAATTTATCAAGGGCTTGCATATTCTCTTGATTTCTCCCACATCCAAAGACTTGATATCCTTCTTCTGCAAATGTCTTGCACAGAGCAACGCCCAGACCTTGTTCAGGACCAACGCCCAAAACTAAAACAGATTGGTTTCTCCCCATTAGACAATTATAGGCAACTCATAAGACTTTATAAGCATTAATAGAACTAAATACTTGCATGTTTTAAAGCTTGCATGACGGATGTTAGTTACGTAAATTAATGTACAAAGTTTAAAAAGGAGATCACATTATGCAGATATCACCCATACCTACTCTATCTGAAGAAATAAATGATATACGTCTTAGAACTGCAGACATCGTAGCCAATAGAATTATACCTAATGAAGCTACCATTTATGCTGGAGGAGATAAATCTAAGAAATTAAGAAAAGAAATCAACGAAGAAGTAAAAAAACAAGGTCTATGGGCTCCTCACTTACCAACTGAGTATGGAGGTATGGACAATGGTTTCCTTGAGTTAGCATATATGAATGAAATTTTAGCTTGGTCTCCTCTAGGAAACAGATTATTTGGTGTGATTGCGCCTAATTCTGGTAACCAAAAAATATTGGTTAAATATGGAACAGATGAACAAAAGAAAAAATGGCTTATCCCTTTAATAAATCAGGAAATGGAATCCGGTTTCTCTATGACTGAACCCGATTCAGCTGGCTCAGATCCAAGGTCTTTAAAGACAACAGCTGTTAAAGACGGAGATGAATGGGTCATAAATGGTCATAAAATCATGACTTCAAATGGTAACCGAGCTGACTTTCTTGTTGTAATGTGTCGTACAGAAGAGGATGGCGATGAAGGCGGTGCTAATTCAAAAATGACGCAAATCATAGTACCAACAGACAGCCCTGGTTTAACAAAAGTTAGGTCAGTTCCTATTTGGGGTCATACCGGTGGCGACCATATGGAAATCAAATATGAGAATGTAAGAGTACCTCTAGAAAATGCACTTGGAGCAAGGGGTTCAGGACACCAAGCAGCACAGGACAGGCTTGGGGCTGGTAGAGTTTATCACTGCATGAATACGATCGGACAAATGTGGAGAGCATTTGACATTATGGTTAAGTACTCCACAGAGAGAGAAGTTCATGGAGGAAAACTGGAAACCAAACAGTTCATTCAAGGTTTCATTGCAGATTCATACATGGATATCCAAGCTTCAAGGCTCATGACAATCCATTGCGCTGAAATTATGGATAAAGAAGGAGATGCAAGAGTCGATATCTCTGCAATAAAAGTTTTTGTCCCTGCTGCAGGAACAAGAGTTGTGGATAGGGCTATCCAAATGCATGGATGGAGAGGTGTATCAAGTGACACTCCACTTGCAGGTATGTATCAAGGCTTTAGAACGCTTAGATTAGCAGATGGTCCAGACGAGGTTCACAGAATTCTTATTGCCAAAGAGATATTAAAAAAATATCACGACGGATTGTCTTGGGATTTCGGCGTTTAGCAACAACTCTAATCGATAGTTACTAATCGAACAGTCGAAGTGGAAGTAGCTACTAGCTTTTCTTCTTGATAAAGTTTGCTGCTCATAAAAGCAGTACTTTTTCCAAGCTGGACGACCTCGGCTTTTGCAATCAACTTGCCTTGTCTGGTCGGTGCAAGGAAACTGACATTCAAGTCCAGAGTCATAGGAATTACCTTAAATTCATAAAGTCCCATGAGTAAATGCGCCATAGGTGCATCCAACATTCCCGTAACAAATCCTCCTTGGACTACCTTTCCATCTGAATGAGTAAATTCATAGATAGCTTCGAATTCCATCTCGATCGCAGCCGGTTCAGAAGAGAAATGAACAACTTTTGCACCTAAAGTATCCGTACAAGGTGCTGTCTTATTTTGAAAGGCTTTGAGTATAGTTGCATCATCCATAACCGACGGCAGTTTAACTCATTGAAGTAAAGGGTGGTAGATGAAACTTTTGCTGCGCCCAACCAAAAATTAATTTTCAAGCTCCACCTACCATGGAGAGCAGGATACAGCTAAATTCAGCTAGTGCAGCTTAAATGGGTGACTACTGCATCCTGCTTAAGAACTGAGGAGTTACCTTGGAGAGGTTTTCTGGGGAGAATTATACGTCTCTCAGTTTCTAAACAATATCGAGAGAGTTACCTTGGAGAGGTTTATTTCTGGGGAGAATTTTTAACGTCTCTTGATATTGATTACAATTATATATAACTATAAATATTTTGTATAGTACTAAAGTAAAAAATTGTTAATGTTTTTTTTGCCCCCTTTTTTTATGATTTATCCCGCTATCTATACTTGTAGTTATCTAAATTTTTTGGACAGAAAAATTATGTCGCTTAAAGAAAAAAAGGGGCCAAGGCCCCTTTTCTTTTTATTGAAAGAATTAGTTTGCAGAATAAGTTTGCTCACATTCCTCAAAATTATCTGAAACAATTGTTCCTCCAACAGCCTGAAGAGCTAACCATTCGTCTGCCCATTCTGCCTTGCCGTCAAAATACTCATCAAATAATTTACCAAAAGAAGAAGCATCTGGAGTTACACTTCTGACCATCACTGTTTGTGCTTCGTGCACTCCTCCACCTATTGAAATGAAAACTCCATTAAAGAAATCAGAATGCCCTGCTTCAATGATTGCTTTTTCAAGAGCTGTCATGCCATCAACAAAAGCTTGTAGCTTATCTGAAGGTACATTTACTCGTTGCACTCTTTCATAGCCAGGATCTAATCTCCAAGGCTTTGCTGCTTTCCACGTTAATGCGTATTTGGGATCTCTCAATTCAGCAAAGCTCGCTGGAGCATCTTGAGGATCATAATTTAATGAACCTACTAAAGCGGCTTCTACACTTGGAAAGGCACTCCATACCATCATCTGACCATCATAATCATGTCCAGATCTTGTAATGCAAACCCCGGCATCAGTTGCGCCAGTGGCAGCAAAAGCCGATGTATTAGACTTGAGAGTATCTACATATTTATCTATATCAGGTGCAGCCAGCATTAAAGTTGTGAATGCTCCATCTGTTGTTCCTCTGTTTAAGGGTTCATCTGAATAAATTCCAAATGAGAGGATTAAACCCATAGTTAAAATTAAATTTTTCATTGTTTTCCTTTTTTAAATTAATTAGCTATCAATCGCATCGTAGTAAATAGCGGTCCCCAAATTTTTTAAATCTGGATAGTTATCTCCAATATATTGAATGAAGCCATCCCACCATTCTGAACCGAACATTGCGTCAGAAAATTTACCGTAAGCCTCTTGTGAATCAAATTCTATACAATAGTAGACTTGTTCCATATTGCCTCCAGAACTAGCTTTCCATAATCTGGGGTTCTTAGCCCCCATCGATTCATGAATGGGTCCTGATTGCTTGGATCCTTCTATTAGCATTTCCAGTGCCTTCGGGGTTCCTTCCCACGTTGTTACTGCTTGAATTTTCATTTTATTCTCTCCTTTTGAAAAAACACTTATTCAATATATCGGAGTTTGAACAAATTTTCATTTAAAAATGGTCGGGACGGCTGGATTTGAACCAGCGACCACCACACCCCCAGTGTGGTGCGCTACCAGACTGCGCCACGCCCCGATTACTTTATGGCTTTTAGAAGAGCTTCAAGATCTTCTATGATTGGTTTCACTCTTGTATCACTATTATCTTCTTTAGTGACCGTGAGTAAATTTCTTTTTGCTCCTGCTATAGTCATTCCATCTTTGTACAAAAGAGATTGAATTTTTTTTATTAGAGCGATGTCGGCCTTTTGATAATAACGTCTATTACCCTTTCTGGTGATAGGCTTTAAATCTTTAAATTCTTTTTCCCAAAATCTCAAAGTGTGAGATTTAATATCACAAAGCTTAGAAACTTCAGTAATGGAATAATATTTTTTATCTTGGGGAGTATCGTTAGTCATGGGATGAAGCTATTTTCTGTCTTAGCTTATTGCCAGCTCTAAATGTTACGACTCTCCTGGCACTTATTGTTACATCTTCACCTGTCTTGGGATTCCTTCCAGGTCTAGCCTTTTTATTGATAAGCTCGAAATTACCAAAACCAGAAATTTTTACATCTTCATTGTTGATTAGAGATTCCTTAATCTCATCAAAAAAGTCTTCAACTATCGTTTTACACTCACTTTTATTTAAGCCCAACTCATTATGTAGATGTTCCGTGATATCTGCTTTTGTAATGGTCTTGCTCATTTAGACTCTCAACTCTCCACCCAATTCTTTCTTTACTGAGTTTACAATTTTTTCAACAGCTTTATCAATATCTGAATCCAGAAGTGTTTTTGTATTTGATTGCCATGTAATACTAAGAGCTATACTCTTTTTATGGTCGTCAACTCCCTTGCCTTCATAAACATCAAATATCTCGAGTTGTTTGTAATATTCACCAGCAGAACCTTTAATAGCTTTCTCTACGGAAAAAGCATCAACCTCTTTATTGATTAGAAAAGCTAGATCACGCGAACTTGATGGAAACTTTGAAAATTCCTTGAAAGACTTCAAACAATCAAATGATAATTTCTCTATATCTATAGAAAAAAGAAATAAATCTTCTTTAACTCCGAGTTTGTCTAAAACATCAGGGTGAATAGACCCTAAAAAACCAACATTTTCTTTTCCACAGAAAATATAGCTAGACATACCTGGATGAAGAAAGTCGATGTTACAGTTTTGGAGAGAACTAATTTGATTTGAATCGGTTAGTAAGTCCTGAACAGCTCCTTTTAGATCGTAAAAAGTTACTTCAGCAGATTTATCTTTCCAATTATCCGATTGCTTTCTACCGCTGATTAACCCAGCTACCAATTTTTGTTCAACTACTTCCTGGGAATTTTTGGTATGGAATGTATTTCCAATCTCAAAGAGTCTCTGATTTTCTTGACCATGATTGAGGTTATACAGAAAAGTATTTATAAGCCCAGAGGCAAGATTTGTCCTCATAACACTCATGTTTTGAGATAAGGGATTGGCAACATCCAAAGTCTTTTGCTCTTGACCAAACAAGTTATGGTCTTCTTTACTAATAAAAGCGTAACTGACTATTTCATTAAAGCCTTGAGATACCAATGAATTGCGTAGATGACTTTCATTAGATTGAATTTGTTTTTTATAAACTGGAGATAAAGATTCTTTTGGTAGTGAATCATAACCTTCCATTCTTGCCAGTTCTTCAACAAGATCTGCTTCAATATTGATATCGTATCTCCATGATGGCGACAAAACAGAAATGTTGCCACTTTTAGTATTTTCTGGTGATAAACCAAGGCTGTTAAAGTATTTTTTTGCAGAAGAGTTAGAAATAGTTGTCCCTAAAATCTTATTGGTTCTTTCTATATCTACATTTATTCTTTTGTGTTTTGGCAATTCTTTAGCTCTAGAAGCTGAGATTATAGAACTTACCTCGCCTCCTACAGTTTCTGTTAACAGTGAGGTGGCTCTATTTAGAGCAATCTCTTGAATCTCATAGTCTATGCCTCTTTCAAAACGCAACGAAGCATCCGTTTGAAAACCAAATCTTCTCGCCTTTCCTCTTATAATTGAAGGTTTAAAGTAAGCACTCTCTAGAAAGATGGAAGAAGTAGATGAAGTTACTGAAGTATCTTTTCCACCCATAATTCCTGCAAAAGCAACTGCACTTTTATCATCAGAAATTACAAGACAAGTGTCATCAAGAACTAATTCCTGGTCATCAAGCAAGGTTAAATGTTCTTTTTTCTTAGCTAATCTCACGGATATATCACCTCTAAGCTTATCTCGATCAAAGGCATGCAAAGGCTGTCCAAACTCTAAAAGTATATAATTTGTTATGTCCACAACAGGATCAATTAATTTTTGGTCGCTTAATCTAAGTCTCTCAGCAATGAGAGGTAAAGAGACTGAGTCCATATTGAAGTTTCTTACGGTTCTTCCGCAATAAATTGGACCTTCTGCACATACATTGACAGAAATACTATCTTTAAAAGTTGATTTTATTGTCTGTATCTTTGGAAGTTTTAATTTAACATTATTAATAGCTGCCAGCTCTCGGGCTACTCCCAATACGCTGAAACAATCTCCTCTATTAGGGGTAATATCAAGCTTGATAATTGAATCATTACCAGTGATTTTTGATTTTGTATTTTCGTAGCTGTCTACTTCAATACCAGCCATAGTCAGCTGATAGCAAATATCTTCAGTAGATAAATCTATATCAATAAAGTCTCTTAACCAATTTTTACTAAATTGCATATTAAAACTGTTTCAAGAAACGCAGATCATTTTCAAAAAATGCCCTTAAATCAGGAATATCATATTTGAGCATTGCCATACGTTCGACACCAAGTCCAAACGCAAATCCACTATATTCTTTAGTATCTACTCCAACACCTTCTAAAACATTGGGGTGAACCATTCCACATCCTAAAACTTCTAGCCAATTCTTCTTCCAACGGATATCGGCCTCTGCGGAAGGTTCTGTAAAAGGAAAGTAAGATGGTCTAAACCTCAATTCAACTTTTTCTCCAAAAAAATCTTCTAAGAAATCGTTCAGCAAGCCTTTCAACTGAGCAAAGGAAGCATCCTTTTCCACTACCAGACCTTCTATTTGATGGAACATAGGCGTATGAGTGAGATCTGAATCTTTTCTGTAAACCTTACCAGGACATATGATTCTGTGCGGGGGTTCACTTTTTTCCATTGTCCTAATTTGTACTGGAGAAGTGTGTGTCCTAAGGAGGCCTGAATTACTAAGATAGAAAGTATCATGCATATCCTTTGCAGGATGATCCTCAGGAACGTTAAGAGCTTCAAAATTGTAATAATCTATCTCCGCTTCAGGACCTGTCTCAATATCAAATCCCATCCTTTCAAAGAAGTCAGATATCTCTTTAATTGTTTGCGAAACAGGATGTATTGATCCTTTATAGCTCTGAAAACCAGGAAGTGTTACGTCAACACTGTCTTTTGCAAGTCTTTCGGAATTAGCTCGGGCAATTAGAGTTTGAGATGTTGATGTATATAAACTTTCTAGCTCTTCTTTTAGCTTATTAAGTAAAAGGCCAGCATCTTTTCTCTTGTCTTGAGGTAAAGATCCAAGTGATTTAAGCAGAAGATTAACTTCACCTTTTTTTCCTAGAAACGATCTGTATATATCGTCTAACTCAGGTTTAGAAGAAGCAGCATCAAAGACATGCTTTGATCTTGAGCTAATATCTGATATCTGTTTTTTTAGCGAATTTAAGTCCATGATCTTTCAACCCTAGACCATTATACTCATATTAGAATATTGCTTTTTAGAATTAATACTAAGCAGCTAAGTTAGCTTTAGCTTGTTCTGCAATTTGAGAAAAAGCTTCTTTGTCATTCACTGCAATACTTGCTAAGACTTTTCTATCAAGATCGATATTTGCCTTCTTTAGACCTGCAATGAGCTTACTGTAAGTAAGTCCATTTTCTCTTGCAGCCGCATTAATCCTGACTATCCAAAGTGAGCGAAAAACTCTTTTCTTAACACGCCTATCTCTGTAAGCATACTGACCAGCTCGCATAACAGCTTGCTTAGCAACTTTGTAGGTTCTGCTTCTAGCGCCTCTGAAACCTTTGGCTTGCTTTAGAACTTTCTTATGCCTCGCTTTGGCTTGGACACCTCTTTTTACTCTTGCCATTTTCTTCTCACTAAGTTTTTATTTTTAACATCTTATCAACCAATTGTTGATCACCTTTAGCGATCTCAGTAGTGCCTCTAAGTTGCCTTTTTCTTTTTGTCTTCATTTTGGTCAGAATATGACTCTTATTAGCCTTCTTTCTTTTTAATCCTGATCCAGTAGCTTTAAATCTTTTACTCGCTCCGCTGTGTACTTTTAATTTACTCATAATTAGTTCTTTTTATTTGGTGCCATCATCATCACTAACTGCCTTCCTTCCAGTGTAGGGAATTGTTCAACACTTGCCATACTCTCTAAGTCAGATTCAACCCTTTTCAAAAGCTCCATGCCAATTTGTTGATGGGCCATCTCTCTGCCTCTAAATCTTAATGTAATCTTTGCCTTATCTCCGTTTTCTATAAAACTCTTAATTTTGTTAACTTTTATTTCGTAATCGTTCTTTTCCGTTACAGGTCTAAACTTTATTTCTTTAATTTGTTGTCTTTTTTGTTTCTTCTTGGAAGCTGCTTTCTGCTTTTTTGCATCAAAAACATGTTTGCCATGATTCAGAAGGCGACAAACTAACGGATCCCCGTCTTTTGCCATTTGCACTAAATCTAAACTTGCTTCTTCTGCTTTTGCTAAAGCTTCATTTAAACTTACAATTCCTAACTGTTCTCCAGACTCACTAATGAGTCTTATTTTATCTGCTCGTATCTCACCATTTATTGGCAAACGTTTTTCAGACTTCTTAAAAGATTTTCTCTGAGCTATGTGATTCTCCTATTAACTATTTTTTCTCTTGCACTGTTTGCTGAAGCATGTGGATAAAATCATCAATAGACATTTCTCCAAGGTCTTCTCCGCCTCTAGCCCGAACAGAAATAGTATTATTCTCCATCTCTCTGTTTCCTGCTATCAAAAGAAAAGGTGTCTTCTGTAAAGAGTGGTCGCGAATTTTATAAGTGATCTTCTCATTCCTCAAGTCCGAATGAGCTCTAATTCCACTTTTTTTCAATAAATTAGCTAAATTTTGGCAATAATCAGCTTGTTTGTCCGTAATATTAAGTATTTCAGCTTGAATTGGAGACAGCCAAGCAGGTAAAGCACCTCCATAGTGTTCTATCAGTACTCCAATAAATCTCTCGAATGAACCAAGTACTGCTCTGTGTATCATCACTGGATTATACCTTTCACTATCAGAGCCTACGAATTTAGCATCCAATCGCTCGGGAAGAATGAAATCGGCTTGAAAAGTTCCACATTGCCAATCTCTGCCGAGGGCGTCGATGAGTACAAAGTCCAATTTAGGGCCGTAAAACGCACCATCTCCCTCGACTATCTCATAGGGGAGGTTTAAATTCTTTATAGCATTTTCTAAAGCAAGTTCTGCTTTATCCCAAATCTCCTCCGAACCTGCACGTACCTCTGGCCTGGTGGAAAGTTTTATTTCAAAATTATCAAATCCTAAAGTCGAATAGATATCCGACAGTAGTTCTATAAATTGTCTAGTCTCATCTTGGATCTGATCTTCGGTGCAAAAAATGTGTCCGTCATCTTGAGTGAAACCTCTAACTCTCATAAGTCCATGTAAAGTTCCTGACGCTTCGTACCTGTGGCATGATCCAAATTCCGATAGGCGAAGGGGTAGATCTCTGTAAGACCTTAAACCCTGATTGAAGACTTGAACATGACAAGGACAATTCATAGGCTTGAGTGCATTGGTTCTTTTTTCATTTGCGTGTTCTTCATCAATCTCCGTAATAAACATATTTTCTCTATATTTATCCCAATGACCCGAAGCCTCCCAAAGCTTTCTATCTACGATTTGAGGTGTGTTGATCTCTTGATAGTCATACTCATCTTGTTTGGTTTTAATAAAATCTTTTAGGGCCGAATAAATTGCCCATCCCTTAGGATGCCAAAAAACCATACCTGGAGCCTCTTCTTGAAAATGAAATAAATCAAGTTGTCTACCAAGTTTTCGATGATCTCTTTTTTCTGCTTCTTCTTGCTGAGTGAGATAATCTTCTAAATCCTTGCTATTTGGCCATGCGGTTCCATAGATTCTCTGAAGCATCTCATTTTTAGAATTACCCTTCCAGTAAGCACCTGAAATTCTCATTAACTTAAATGCTTTCAGATGTCTCATATTTGTAACATGAGGACCTCGACACATGTCGATATATTCTTCATGATGATAAAGAGCGATAATTTCTTCTTCCGGAATTTCTTGAGCTAAAGTTACTTTGAAGGGCTCATTTCTCTCTTCAAAAGTATTTACAGCCTTCTCTTTTGTAACAACTTCTTTCACTACATCATATTTAGTTTTGGCAAGCTGCTTCATTCTTT
>Ga0208127_1001319_pt1 | contig 12380 bp, 7 predicted proteins | sample ETNtaG_6_FD_185751 | JGI IMG/M metagenome (GOLD analysis project Ga0208127, IMG submission 185751) | Marine microbial and viral communities from oxygen minimum zone, Eastern Pacific Ocean - ETNP201306SV45 (SPAdes) (version 2) | ecosystem: Environmental > Aquatic > Marine > Oceanic ...
CCATTGCTGCTATAATCGTCACTTGCAATTGTATCATCTGTGACATTTGAAACATTGATGGATTCTTCGATTTGACCAGAACTATTTGTCGTTGGATTCAGCAAAGTTCCTGTCATTTCGTATCGGAGTTGGAGGTTCTTGTTGACTTCTGGAACGCCATTTGGTGCGACAGAATATGTGGCATAAATCTTTGACATCGTATCTGGCAATGTAGCGATGAATTGTGTATCCACTTCAATCTCAACGTTTCGAGCACCAGGGTTCTTGCGCTTATCAACGCCAAACGAGTCAACAGGTTCGTAGTCTTTCAACAACCAGTCGATTGTAAATCCTGCTGCATTTGTAATTCGAATCCACGAGTTGAATCGAACTGCTGGACAGTACCAATTGAATCCAGCACTTACTCCAGTAGCGTTCCATTCATTCACTTTGTATGAATCATCACATCCTTCGTATTTGATGTTAAGACCGTCCTCGGTTGGAATGCCGTCTTTGGTGACTTGCCAAGATGTGTTTTCAGCTCCATTTGAGTCAAATTCAGTAGGATCGAAATAATCGGAGGTTCCGCTTACACTGGTTCCAGACATGAAGGGCATGTACCATTGATCCCCTGTTCTCATCGGGAAATCGTATTTTTCTTTTGGAGGCTCGTAGTAGGTGTCAAATGAAATCGTGGCAAGTTTTTGTGACAAGAATCCAAGATTGAACGGCGCAAAATCAACATCGAGTTCAAATTCGGAATTGATGACTGCAAGGTCTCGAACTCGGACAATGTCCTCGCCAGAGTAGTCGATGGTTAGTCGACCGCTTACGCCTTCAAGTGTAGCTCCACTGTTCCCTGATGAGAATTCCCCCTCGAGCTTCATTTTGTATGCCAATGTTTGAACCCCGTCAAGAGTGATAAAGAAAATGTCTTCAATCTCGTAAACGGTATCGCCTGTGAGTGTGTTGAGACTTGCAGATACATTTGCTTGTGCCAGCAACTGCGCGACATCAAATCGAGTCTCATAGGTCCACTTATCGCCGATTCTCCAACTCGGTACATCCGTTGACGTTCCTGTACCCGAAGATGCATAGATATCATCAGATTCTTCGAGCATCTTCTGCTCTTGTGTGACAACATGTGTCAATGAGGAAAATGCTAGAAGGAACAAAACCAGTAATGCTGGAAGACGGCTCGCCATGCCCAATTGTCCCCTTGCTTGTACTTAGGAATTGTCAACCTGTGATTCCAACCATTGATGGCCATAATGTTCCCATTGTTCCATCGACCAGCCTTCAGGAAGGCCCGAATCGGGAAGAGGTGGAGCGTTTGGGGTTGTCTCGGTTGGTGCCAACCCATCGAACGCACGTTCGATTGGTGGGTCATTGGGTCGATTCCTCCGAGCTGAGATTTCATGCGGCATGAGGCCGACTTCGTCATCGCTAAAGATGGCGTTTTGCTGTTCATCAAGACGTTCCATCGCTCGTTGTTGACGGCCTGAACGGCGACGCCCCGTCATCATCGCCAGCAGTATAATCAAGAATGTAAGCAATGAGAGTTGGTAGATTGGATTTGCTTCCTCTCCAGCCAGTGATGCACTAATTTCCTCCACCAAGGTGCGATCAGGTTCTCCAATTTCGATGTTGATAACTCGAGTTCCAGGACGTTCAGGATTCTCATCCCAGGCCATGATTCGAATTGTGTATGAACCCTCTCGCTTGAAGATGTGCTCGATTTTCTTTCCGACTTCGTTCGCATCGTTGTCTTTGATTCCGTCTCCGTTGCTATCATAGGATGTATCAAGATCCCAAACCACTGTGATTTGATCGAGATCGTTTAGTGAATCGATTGTTGCGCTTGCATCCAAGACGCATCGCTCAAGGGCTCGACATTTGATCTCATTGGTTCGAACGATTGGAGGTATATTGAGGACTTCAATGGCAAGAACTTCACTCACACGAACGCCATCATCATCTGTGACGTGATAGATGACCGTATGGGTTCCACTCGTGTTCCAGTGCCATACCAGTTCATCACCGACAACATCGCAATCATCATCTGCTCCACCGATGTCATTGGAATCAAGACCAGGATCGATGTCCCAACAGCGAATCAACGTATCATAATCCGATGGCGTATCGGTCGCATTACCTATCAATCGCACTTCCTCACCTTCTGCAAGAGGCAAAACCGCCTCAAGTGGTTGAACGACTGGTGGAACGTTGGCCACACTCACCCATCGCTCATAGGTGCCACTACTAGCTCCTTCGGAATCACTGACTTCCAATCGCATTCGATGAAGACCTGCTGTTTCCCACATCATGTCAAATTCTGATACTCTGCCATCAAAGGTTTTGATGAGATTTGGTTGTGCATCATCAGGCCACCAGCGATGTTTCAATCCATCCAAATCATCGATGGAATCCAATGCTTGGCCACGCAACTGAACGACTTGATCTTCTTGAACATGCCATGTTTGCTGCACATCCATTGGAATAGGACCACTTTGGTTGGTCATTGTGACTGATATACCATGTGGGTTGATGTTGGTGAAGCGGATGTCAATGCTCGCCATTGTCATCGCACTGTCATCATCCACGCCAACAGCTTGGAAGGTATGCCACCCTTCTGTTGGGGCTGTTGTTGTACAAACCCGCGTGTAATACCCCTCTTCACAAATTGCATTCGGCCAATAGATATCAACAATGCCGGGGAATGGATCTTCTGAATCACTATCGTTTGCATATGCATAGAGCGTCACTGGATGCTCGACTTTGACTTCTGTTCGTGCACTGACCACTTCGATGTTGGGTGCACGGTTGAGGATGACCACATCAAGAATTCCTTCGACTTGGTCCTGTTCTTCATCCGTAATGGTCACTTCAACAGGATATTCTCCATCGTTTGTCCACGTCCAATTGAGCATACAGTCGATGGACTCAACTCTTGTCCAAGCCGATGTTCGAGTTCCATCATACCATGGTACGTTGAACAGACAAGATACATTTCCACCGTCCTCATCAAAACTTCCTGAAGCATTGATGACCGTCTCAACGTTGGTATAGACTTCTATTGGTTCGAGTACTGCGGTCGGTAAGCGGCCGATGAACAACTCAATTTCACCGATATCATTGTCGGGATTGGCATCCGCTGTGTTCACTTGCAGTGGATCGGATTCCCAGCGGATGGGTATTGTTCCAATCGATGCATCCTGAGGGACCGTCCATGTGAAATCCACCTTGTGGGACTCATACGTGTTCAATGAAGGTAGTTCGAGATCAAAGATCGATGTATCTGGATGATAGATTCGTAGTTGTGAAGGTGTCGAGGAGGTAATCCCTTTGTTGACAACGGCGACTTCGATTGTCAATTCATCACCAGGAAGTACATTGTAGCCAGAAAGGGAACTTACAGTGCTAACAACACCGCTTCGATTTCGTATGACAACCGCACGCTCCTCGTCTGCAATCAAGTCCAATCCAACGAGGTATTCGTCGAGCGTGATGGTCGATGCTCCAACATAATTGCCAGATTTTGCCATGATTCCATGGCTTGCCCAGTCCGTATTTGTTGCTGAATAGTCGATGCTATTTCCAGAATCAATGGTTGTGCTGGTCGAACCATTGGATGCGGTGTAAACCGTTGTCGAGGCCCCATCATAGGCGACTTCAACCGCAACGCCGTCGATTGTTCCAAAGCAAGAAGGGCTGAGGTGAACCCAAACTTCCATCGGTGAATCAAGCGCTGTGAGGGAACGCTCGGGTTGAACATCGATGCAGGTTGGCCGAGTACCAGGGTCGCCATTGCTTTCAACACCTGTTGCACCAACTGGCATGTATTGCTTCAAGCGGAAATCAATGGTCAAACCCACGTCTTCTTCGGTGTGTCGCCAGGCGTAGTTATTGACTGCAGGACAGTACCATCGATAGCCGGTTGAAAGGCCGTCTGAATTCCATGACGAGAGTTCGTAGGATGCATCACATCCACTGTAGGCGATACCAGCACCGATCGAATTACGTGGCTGGCCAACGTCGGTTACTTCCCATGTCGTTGTGTTCGTGTCGGTTTCTGGTGGAGGGAACGGTGTGATGTAATCGCTCTGTCCCGACCATGTTGAAGATGAAGTGGTTAGAGATGTCCAACGCTCTCCATAGCGTAATGGAAAGTCATAGGCTTCAGTAGCAGGACTGTATTCGTTGGTAATGGTAATGTCACCGAGGATTTGTGTGAGTGAACCGATACCATACGGAATGAATTTGATGTACAGATCAAGGTCATTTTTGACGGTAGCAAAATCACTGACACGAAGGTACTCTGTCTGTGTGAACTGGATTTCCGCATTTCCAGTATATCCTTCCAGTTCGACACCACTCTTGTCAAAATCTGCGGTCATTCGCAGTTTGTAAACCCATTCGGTTCGATTGTCGAATTGAAGTTCGAGGATATCGGTTACTTCTGCGGTTGAATCGCCTTGAATCTCTCCAACCGTAGCAGAAACACCGGTATTCGTGATGAGAATTGATGGGTCGAAGGAACCTGAATAAATCCATTTGTCTCCGATTCTCCATGTCGGTAAATCAGTAACACCGGGGTCGCTTCCGCTTCGATAAATCGCTTCCTCTTCATCGAGTTGGACCTGATGCGTCAGGAGCGGAATTTGGCTAAATCCAATCATCAGGCCGAGCACGAGCAAGGTCAGGATGCGTGACTTGAGCGCTCCGCCCATGATTGGGCTTGAACCTTCTTGCACATGAAAGGTGCGACGTTGGCTTCAGAGAAGGTCAGCAAGTTCGTCCTTGATGATTTCAACAGCTTCCAAAATCTCGTCCTTGTGTCGAGCACCGGTAATGACCATCTTACCACTGCCGAAAATCAAACAGACGACCTTCGGATAATCGAGTCGATAGATGAGTCCTGGGAATTGCTCAGGCTCATATTCAACCTTGTCGAATGGAAGGTGGAACGTGAGGTTGTTAAGATTCAACTTTCGAGGCTCACCAGCGAGAGGAGCGCCTGTGAATTTGTCGTTTCCATCATAGTCTTCAGGATAATGAAGTGCGTAAGTTGCAACCATGTTTTGGACTTCGATCTCAACGTCCTTGAGATCCCATGTTGTGATGCCGGCGGCTCGAAGGTCCTTGATCATGCGATCGATACCTGTGTGAATGTTGTCTTCGTCCTTTCCACCAGTACAAACGGCTCGTCCAGAACGGAACATGAGAATGGCAAGTTTTGGGTCTGTTACGCGATAAACAACACCAGGGAATTGCTCAGGCTCATACTCACAGTTGAGTTGAATCGCAATGTCTGGGAGGTCGAGTTCTTCGGCTACGCGGGTACTTGCTACAACATTGACAACTGTCAAGCGCTCTTCATCGGTGGTCATGGGTTGTGGCTCCAAGCCCGCCTATATAAAGGAAAGGCTGACGATTGAATGAGTTACCTATTGGTATAGGTGCCTACATTATATGCTCTAATTTGAGTCCAGGCTCATTAAAATGGGTGATAAAGGCTCGCCCTCCTTCCATTTCGATCGCTCCAACAGTTTCTTCTGGCTGCCTCGTCAAGGCGATCATGCACCCCCCTCCGCCAGCACCTGTCAACTTCACGCCTAAACTGGATGATGCTGCAGCGCGAATCAAGCGTTCAAGATCGGGTGAAGAAACACCGAGTGAACGTAGGACAATGTGATTCTCCGTCATTGCTTGACCAACCGCTTCCATGTTTCCATCTTGAAGTGCTTGGATGCCTCGGCGGGCAATGGCTCCGATGGTATCCAATTCGACTTTTCGTTCAGGATGTTGGCGAATCAAGGTCGCAACTTGTTCAACCATCGCTGAGGTTGAACCGTGAACACCCGTATTTCCAACCACGAGAAAAACATCTTCAGGAATGGTTGCTTCAAATGTATGAAGATGCCATTGCAAGGTCTTGCCATCAACGGTCATCGTGCGTGTTTCAATGAAGTCGAGCCCTTCTTCAATCGTATCGGAAAGAACAACAAACCCTCCAAACGAACTCGTTGCAGTATCTAACGGACTGGCACGCCCACCTTGTGCAGTAGCTTCGGCTTGGTGGGAAATGGCACTTGCCTGCGTTTGATTCAATGGTTCATCTCGAAGTTGTTGAAGCGCACCGCAAAGAGCGACCGATAATGCTGCAGAAGAACCAAGTCCTGAGGCTTTTGGAATCGTCCCTCGAATTCGGATGTGCAAAGGGTCGTCGCTTTCGGTTGCGATTTGGCTACGGATGTACTCGATGTGTGGATGCTTGCGTGGGTTGAATGTTCTGCCATCGAGTCGCCACGTGTCAAACGTTTCTTCTTTTTCGAGTTCAATGGTCATTCGTTGATTGATGCTGCAAGCCAATGCAGGTTGGCCATAGACAACAGCATGCTCCCCAAAAAGAATGCACTTGCCGGGAGCACTGGCTTTCACCATGTTCCGTGCACACCTATCACAACCATTAGGATTGGTGTTGTTTCCATCGTTGGGTTGAAGGATTGAATGTGCTTGGGTGGATTCATGATGGAACACCCACTCGACGTGACCTATGCAGGAATCAAGGGATATTACCTGCTTCTTGTACTCGGTGGCATCTCGATTGCCTTTTTCCTTTATCAGGTTCAGAAAGCAACACGTCTCGTTCTTCTTGGGGCACCAGATAAGCGATTCGATTCATGGGGTAAGCGTTTGAAAGAGACACTCACCGTATGGCTTGGTCAACGAAAGGTTCTGGAAGATAAGGTTGCAGGAACTATGCACGTTCTGATGTTTTGGGGATTCTTGATGCTCTCGTCAGATATGCTTGATCTTGCTACAGCAAATCGATTCAGCGAGCACATCCTTCCAGAAGTATTGAATGGAATCTGGAATGGAATGGTTGAATTGGGCTACACCAGCGCTCTTATCGGTTGCTTCCTGGCCTTGAATCGTCGGGTTCTGTTCACACCCGAGAAGCTGAAAGGTAAATCACAACTTGAGGGCAATGTTATTCTTATTCTCATTATGACAATCTGTACTACATCGTACATTGTCGAAGCGGGTGAAGACCCTCATCCAACCTGGGAGATGATCGGTGCGTGGGTCGCTGACACATTCGCCCCATCGCAGGCAACTATCAATGCTGCATATTGGGCGCATATGGTTGCCATCTGCACCTTCTTGTTCCTTATTCCACTTTCAAAGCACATGCACTTGGTCATGGCGCTTCCAAACGTAGCGTTCTTTGATACTGAACCAATGGCCAAGATGCGCCCTCTTGCAACAGATGAGAGCGGTTCAGCCGTATCACTTGAGGAACTTGATCTCGAATCCTTTGGCGCAGCGAATTACACTCAACTTACGTGGAGAAGTCTCATCGATGGATGGGCGTGTACGTCCTGTGCACGCTGTCAAGATGTCTGTCCAGCCTATGCGAGTGGTAAGGCATTGAATCCGATGCAAATCGTTCACGATGTACGTCACTATGCGAACGAACATGCTTCCCAACTTTTCGCTGGAGAAACACCAGAGGAAGACATCATCGCTCGATTTGGTGAAGAGTCCATTTGGGCTTGTACAACTTGTCACGCTTGTGTTGACGTATGTCCTGTCAACATTGAACACGTTCCAAAATTGACGGATGCTCGCCGACATTTGATGATGGAGCGCATGGAGTTCGATGAAGCGGTCGAAGATACCATTATGCCGCTCATGGCGACCATTGAGAATCTTGAATCGGATTCAAATCCATACGGTTTGCCTTCGCATGAGCGAGGCGATTGGGCTGCAGATTTGGATGTCAAAGTTGCAGAACCTGCTGAATACATCTATTTCGCTGGATGCGCAGCTTCGTTTGATGAACGTAATAAGAAAGTTGCTCGAGATACCATTTCCATCATGAAGGAAGCAGGACTCGATGTAGGGATTCTTGGGATGCAAGAAGGATGCAGTGGCGATGCTGCTCGACGTGCAGGAAACGAATATTTGTTCCAGATGCTCGCTGAAACCAACTTGGAAACCTTCAATGAACTTGGTGTCAAGAAGGTCGTTGCTTCCTGCCCACATTGTTTCCATACGCTTGGAAAAGAGTACAAGGATTACGGTGGCGAAGATATCGAGGTCATGCACCATTCACAATTGATCTCTCATCTGCAAAACGAGGGTAAACTGCCTCAACCAAAGCACGATGGTTCTGTAACCTATCACGACCCATGTTATCTCGGCCGAATTGGTGGAGAATACGATGCGCCTCGTGATGCGATCGGTGGTGTTGATATCGAAACCGAACGCAGTGGTCGAGGTTCGTTCTGTTGCGGTGCTGGTGGTGCACAGATGTGGATGGAAGAGCATGTACCTGAGGGCAATGACCGTGTCAACATCATCCGTGCAAAGGAGTTGGCTTCTACCGGTGCTGATACCGTGGCTGTTGGCTGCCCATTCTGTTCAACAATGGTGACCGACGGATTATCAGCCATCGATGCTGAAATGGATGTCAAAGACATTGCAGAATTGGTTTGGGAACAAATCAAGGCCAATGATGCAAAGATCGAAGAAGCCAAAGCGGCCTGATAAATCGATGATTTCCGATGAATCAAGAGGCATTGCTTGCTTGGTACCGTCGCATACAGCGACCACTTCCTTGGCGATTAGAACCAAACCCATGGTCGATTCTCCTCTCTGAGATTCTTCTTCAACAAACGCAAATGGAACGTGGAATTGTCTATCACAAGAATTTGCTTGATCGATTCCCAACGATCCAATCAATGGCTGAATCAAGCGTCGATGACGTTCTCCATTTGTGGCAGGGAGCAGGCTATTATGCTCGAGCGCGTCGTTTGCATGCACTCTCTATCGAAGTCATGAATGAGCATGGAGGTCAACTTCCTGAACAGTATGCTGAATTACTCACACTGCCTGGTATTGGCCCCTATACGGCAGCTGCAGTTGCTTCGATCGCCTTCAATCAACCCGTAGCTTGTGTTGATGGGAACATTCGACGCGTCATGGCTCGTCAAACCAACATTGATTCACCAACTGTGAAAGAGGTACAATCGTTTGCTGATCAGCACTTGGTACGTGAATCGCCAGGCGATTGGAATCAAGCTATGATGGAATTAGGCGCTCTTGTTTGTAAGCCACGTAATCCACTTTGTGAGCAATGCCCGATTACAGAGACCTGCCAAGGACGTTCTCGTCCACATGAATTGCCTCGTCCAAAGAAAACCAAGAAAACGATCGTAGAGTACAATTGTGTTGTTCGGATTGATGAAGATGGTCACCCTGAACTACATCAACGTCCACAAACGGGATTGTTTGCAGGCTTATGGGGGCCAAAGATGGAGGAGAATTTGCAGACAACGGATTGCGAATACATTGGTAAAATTCGGCATCAATTATCGCATCGAGAGATGATTGTCTCCGTATGGAAAGATGTAGGGTTGAAGGGGACAGACCCTCAGACCGTTGCGCTTTCATCACTCGATCGACGTATCCTGGCCCTCGCTGGTATAATGCTGGATGTCCCATGAAAACGAAGCTAAGCAAGCGATGAGGCTGAAGAACAAGAAGTATTCAGCGGGTGCAGCATAAACGATCCAAGGTTGGAGATACTCCAACCCAACTTCCGACTCTTGGACGCCCAGTTCTTTCATCCCTGACTGAATACCATCTCGAATTGTGAAGGTCATGACGAGGAGAGAAGTAAGTGCAAGAAGGAGAGAATAAACGCGAATGCTTCTACCCTTTGAGTTGGATTTCGGAAGTGAAAAATGAGTTGCAAAGGCCCAAGCGAACCCTCCATGGAAGACGACGAGTGCGGTATAGACGTGAATTTCGATGTTTTGCTCCATCGTAACAAAGGCCAAAACAGCAAGGTGTGTAGATGTCGCCAACCCACATGCAAAGGCGAAATAATGCAGTTTTGGTGATGCAATTGGTTTGAACAGGAAAAAAAGACGAACGGAGACAATGAGTTGTACGATAGCCGAGCAGAAAAGACCAATGGAGAAGACATGGTCTTCAATACCTGGATGATCTGTTTCTGAGATGAAAAAGGGAATATCTCTGTAGTTTCCCGAAAAGTAGTGGATGATTGTTGCGAGCAATACACTTGCAGTCGGAAGAATCCATGATGTTCGAATCAACGTTTGATCAGACACAGGCCGACCAAACAACACAATTCCTCTGTTGAACTTGAACCGAAGCATCGCGCTCAACCCACGCTCTCCCCTGTTACGTATGAACCTTCAAGTGAGAGTGGTGACACCGTCATGTTGTTCACATGCCATTACGAGTACACGATACACGCCGGAGAGAAAAGGTTGATTTTACAACCCAATCGCCAGGAAGAGTCTCGATGTACGTCTGTGGCGTAACCGTTTATGACCTGTGTCATCTTGGCCATGCTCGATGTTACATCGCCTTTGATTTGATTCATCGTTGGCTTGAAGCATCAGGCTACGATGTTGATTATGTCCAAAATTTCACAGATATTGATGACAAGATTATCATCCGCTCAATCGAAACAGGCGAAGACTGGAGAGCAATTGTTGATAGGAACATCGAGACCTATTATCGAGACATGGATTCGCTCAACATTCTCCGTGCAGATCACTATCCAAGATGTACGGAATACGTCGAGTCAATGATTCACATCATCGAAGATTTGATTGAGAAAAACCATGCCTATGTTGCAAACGATGGCGTCTACTTCCATGTTGATTCAGCACCCGAAAAATATGGGCAATTGACAGGTCAATCAATCGATGCAGTACGGCAAGGTGCAGGCGGTCGTGTGGATAAAACCGGGAGTGGGAAGCGTGATCACAAAGATTTCGCTCTTTGGAAGCAAGCCAAACCAGGTGAGCCAACTTGGCCTTCACCGTGGGGTGAGGGTCGTCCTGGATGGCACATTGAATGCAGTGCAATGAGCCTTGATCATTTTGGTACATCCTTTGACATTCATGGTGGCGGGCATGATCTTCGTTTTCCTCACCATGAGGCAGAGATCTTCCAAAGTGAATGTCATACTGGACATGCACCTCTTGCCGGCTACTGGTTGCACAATGGTTTCGTCAACATCGATGGCGAAAAAATGAGTAAATCGCTTGGTAATTTCTGGACCATCCAGGACATCATCCAGAAGGTTGACCCGCTTGTTCTACGACTCGCCCTAGTCAATGCACATTACCGTTCACCGATCGATATGAACGAACAACTTCTCAATGATGCACAGCGGAATCACGATCGTATTCTCAATGTCTATGAATCCGCATTGCGAATGGCTACGGATGGACGTCAACATCAACTTCCAACACCCGACTTGACAAGCACAGATCCGCTGACGAAATCACTCGGTTTGCTTGAGCGACTTGCAGAAGGTTTTGCTCAAGCTATGGATGATGATTTCAACAGTCGAGAAGCTGTTGCAAAGGTGCTCGCAGCAACCAAACAATTGCAACACTTGATGTCGCTCGGAACGGATGAAGGCGATAAGCGAGCCATTGCAACGTATGCCAAAGAATGGCTTGAAGAAACTGCAGGAACGATTCTTGGGATTCTCCCTACACCTGATGTCCTTCTAGCCGAACCTGAAGAAGATCCTCGCAAAGCAGAGATTGCGGAACAAGTCGAAGTATTGCTTGCTGAACGAGCCGATGCTCGTGCAAACAAGGATTGGCCTCGTGCGGACGCAATCCGAGATCAACTGAATGCATTGGGTGTTGTAGTCAAAGATACTGCAGATGGCCCAATTTGGGATTTGCAATAATCACTCTTCTTCACTTGAAGGCGGAGGTGCAAGTGGTGGTAATTCAGGAACGAACGTCTTGTGATTTTCCTGCCATTCTTTTTCGATGACGACTGTTTGGTCAACGCCCATGTCCTCTTCTTCATCGACTGAACGTGTAATCAATCCAACTGCAATCAGGAGCAGAATGACGAGCACAAGCAGAAGGGATTTCGCTCCAAACAAGGATGATTCATCGGTTGATGCATCTTCAACATCCTCTCCCAAGATACAATTTGGAGGACAATCAGCATCTCGCCCTTCTTCTCCACCAGTCTCATTGGTTGTATCGGTTGGTGTTTCATCGATAGGATCGGTTGGATCAATGGTTGAACCACCCGAGTGGTTTTGAGGTTCAAGAACAACGTTCACGCCGATTCGATCACCATTCTCCATTGGAATGTTGTAGTAATCTTCCAACTGTTCAAGATTGATGTGGGTGTTCGCATGTTCGGATTGCGTAATGATGTCGAAGTGACGAGTATCATTGGTCGTGAAGATGCTGTTGAGTACATTGCCTTGCATCGATGAATAACTGTCTGTACTTGATGACCAAGTAGCAGCAATATCATCTGGATTCAGTTCCATGGCCATTTCCATATCAGCGAGAATTCGTGCCCATGATTGT
>Ga0208127_1001320_pt1 | contig 12368 bp, 8 predicted proteins | sample ETNtaG_6_FD_185751 | JGI IMG/M metagenome (GOLD analysis project Ga0208127, IMG submission 185751) | Marine microbial and viral communities from oxygen minimum zone, Eastern Pacific Ocean - ETNP201306SV45 (SPAdes) (version 2) | ecosystem: Environmental > Aquatic > Marine > Oceanic ...
CGCGATCTCCGCAGATCCCCTAGCCGTCTGTCGTCGCCTGCACCCCCTAGTCGGCGTCAAGGGGCAGACGTCGCGGATTAATTAGGCCGCGAGAGCCAATTCTTCGTTGGCAGTTGATTTTTGGTAAGGCTGATTTACGAGGTTCCAAACCATCCTCGGCATGCAATCCATGACGCGTCCACACAGTCGAATCCAGAACGCCCCCTGAAATGTCACTGGATTATCGCTGAAAACATTCACTGGGTCAAGATATCGCCTACTAAAACCCTCTGTTTGGCTTGATTTTCAGCTGTTTTAGATCCAAAACACCCGCGCTCATGAGCAAGAAAGCCAAGAAACAGCCCAACCTTCGTCCTCACTCCGCCGTCATGCTGGATGGACCAGACCGCGCACCTAGCCGGGCAATGCTCTACCCCACCGGCTTTAAGGCTGGCGATTTCGGCAAACCTATTGTCGGCGTGGCATCCACCTGGAGCAATGTTACGCCGTGCAACATGCACATCGATTTACTTGCGCAAGAAGCTGAGCGCGGCGCCAACAAGGCCGGTGGCAAGGCGATTATTTTCAACACAATCACTATCTCCGACGGCATCTCCATGGGGACCGAGGGAATGAAGTATTCGCTCGTGAGTCGCGAGGTGATTGCCGATTCCATTGAGACGGTGGTTGGATGCGAATGCATGGATGGCTTTGTGGCTATTGGCGGTTGCGATAAGAACATGCCGGCCTGCGTGATGGCCATGGCGCGCATGAATCGCCCGAGCGTCTTTGTGTACGGTGGCACCATTTTGCCCGGCTGCATTACCGGGGACACTCGCAAGCTGGATATCGTGTCTGTGTTCGAAGCCGTCGGCGCGCACGCCAATGACAAGCTCACCGACAAGGGCCTTCAAAAGATTGAAAGCTGCGCCATTCCCGGCCCCGGTTCCTGCGGCGGCATGTATACAGCAAACACGATGGCCAGCGCCATCGAAGCGATGGGCATGAGCCTGCCGGGCAGCAGTGCTCAGGCGGCGGTGAGTCCGGCTAAGAAAAAGGATTCCCAGGAAGCCGGTGCGGCGGTGCTGAATCTCCTTAAACACGACATTAAGCCGCGCGACATTATGACCAAGAAGGCATTCGAAAATGCCATCACTGTGGTCATCGCCCTGGGCGGCTCCACCAACGCCGTGCTCCACCTGCTCGCCATGGCCAGCGCTGCCAAGGTGAAGCTTTCCATTGATGACTTCACGCGCATTGGTAAGAAAGTGCCGGTGATTGCCGACCTCAAGCCGAGTGGTAAATATTTGATGAGCGAACTTGTCGCTATCGGCGGCATTCAACCGATGATGAAGATACTCCTGAAAGCCGGCCTGTTACACGGTGATTGCATGACCGTCACCGGCAAAACGCTCGCGCAAAATCTCCGAAGCGTGAAGCCTTACCCCAAAGGGCAGAAGATCATTCAGTCGCTTAAGAAACCGATCAAGAAAGACAGCCATCTCGTGGTGCTCTACGGTAATCTCGCCCCCGAAGGCGCCGTGGCCAAGATCACCGGCAAGGAAGGCCTGAGCTTCACCGGCACGGCGCGTCCGTTTGATTCCGAGGAAAAAGCCATGAAAGCCATCCTCGCTGGCAAAATCAAGAAAGGTGATGTGATCGTGATCCGTTACGAAGGCCCCAAGGGCGGCCCGGGCATGCGAGAGATGCTTGGCCCCACGGGCGCCATCATGGGTGCCGGCCTCGGCGACGACGTGGCACTTATTACCGACGGCCGTTTCTCCGGCGGCACACACGGCTTTGTGGTCGGCCACATCACGCCTGAAGCCTACAACGGCGGCCCGCTGGCCATGGTGAAGGACGGCGACAAAATCACCATCGACGCCGAAAGCCGCGAGCTGAAGCTCGGCATCTCCAAGGCCGAACTCAAGCGCCGCACGGCGTCCTGGAAAAAGCCCAAACCCAACTACATCACTGGCGTCCTCGCCAAGTACGCCCACCTTACCACCAGCGCCTCTCAAGGCGCGGTGACCGATGCCAATCTGGATTTGGGATAAACAACGGGAGAGACGAGTCCTTCCCTGTTTGGCATGAACAAAGCTGCGGTCATTCAGAAGATTTTGGAAGTACTCCGGTCAGAGTTGGAGACGTATGTCCGGGCCGCGAAGTTTTCCCACGCCGAAGCGACGGCTGAAGAAAACCGCGCGGAAAACAAGTACGACACCCGCGGCCTGGAGGCCTCTTATCTCGCGGCCGGTCAGGCCAATAAGGTGGCGGAACTGGAATCAGCTCTAGAGACCTTTGAGGGGCTCAAGGAGCAACCTGCTTCGGAAGCCGTTGAAATCGGTTCCCTGATCGAACTGCAACAGGACGAGTTTGTGGAGTGGTACTTTGTCGGCCCCACTGCCGGTGGCACGGAGATTGAGATCGACGACACCGAGGTGCTGGTCATCACGCCGGAATCTCCTTTGGGCAGTCAGATCATGGGACTGGAGGCCGGAGCGAAAGCTTGCTTGGAATTAGGAGGCCAAACCCAAAAGGCCTTGGTCCAAGCCGTTCTGTAATCGCCGTTATTCTTCACGACGTTTCGTTGGCAGCTTCCGGAATGGCCCGGCCTTGATCCCCTCGGCGTAGATTTCCCATGCCACAATCTTACCAGTGGCAAAAGTGCGACCAAGCTCTTTCCCCGCCTTGCTGAACAAAACCCATTGGTGTCCTACGTAGGTATTCTGGGCGTACCCTTCCTCGGGCCGCAAGTTGTCCTGATAGGTTTGCAGTTCCCCACCAAAATCCACCCAGCGCACCACGACCGGTTCACTGGTTTTATTGATAAACTGGATCTCCGTTTGCGTGGCGTTGTGGTTAATCTGCGTGCGCGGCAACACCTCCTGCAACTGGGCCACCTCGGGATAATGCAACTGGCCATTATGCAGCAATTCCAACTCGCGCAAGCCAACCAGTTTAAAAAGGGGTTGCAGGTCGGCAATCTGATTGCCGGTGAGATGCAGCGTGCGCAGAGCTTTCATCGCCTCCAAACCATCCAATCCCACGATCTTGTTGCTGCCGAGATTCAATTCTTTCAACTGCGCCAGCGCCGTCAGCGGACGCAGGTTCACGATTTGGTTGTTCTGCAGGCTCAACACACGCAGGGATTTTAAATTCACTAACGGAGACAAATCCGTGATGCGGTTTTGGTTGAGCGTCAGTGATTCGAGCTTGGTTAGATTGGCCAATGGCCGCAGATCTTCGATCTGGTTTTGGGTCAAATCCAAGTGCCGCAATTCGCGCAGATTGGCCAACGGCTTCAAGTCCGTAATGCGGTTCCCATATACCACCAAACGCTTAAGCTGCGTGAGCCCTTCCAACCCTTGGAGGCTTTGTATTTGGGATAACCACAGGCTCAGCACCTCCAGCTGACGCAGGTTCGACAGCGCCTTGATATCGGTCGGCCGGTTATTGTTCAGATACAACACGCGGAGCTTGGCGCATTGGCTAAGCGGCCTGAGGTCCGTAACTTGGTTGTGATCGAGATAAAGCGACTCTAGATTCTTCAGCTGCGCCACGGGCGTCAGATCATTAATCCGGTTATTTTGCACCCACAGATGTTTGAGATTGAGCAGCTGCGTCAGTGGCGTCAGGTCGGTCACATCCTTTCCAGCCAAACCCACTCGTTCAATCTTGCGATAATCCTCCGGGGTTAGGTCAATATCCACCGGCTTACCCGCCGCACCATGCAGAGCCACCGCAATCGCCGCCTGCGCATTCTGGCTATTGGGGCGGGGTGCCGCGGACAGAAGCCCGCCGAGCATCAAAACCGATATGAGAACCGCACATCGCACGAGAGAGAGTTAAGCGAATTCCGCCCGTTGTGACAAATGATTCCTTGAACACCTGCCCACAATTTCTAGACTGATTCCTGCTTGAGGACGGCCTCTAATGAAATTGCCCTTTCCTATCATTGCCGGCGCTTTGTTCACCGGCCTGACCGTTGCGGCGGATCAGGTGACCACCCAGAATGGTTCCATTCTAGTGGGCAAAGCCCAAATCGCCCAAAATGGTCAGGTGCAAATCGCCGGCCAAACCCTGCCGCCCGAGCAGGTCCAACGGATTATCTTTGAATCCAATGCCCTAAAACCCGGGCTGAGTGGGGTCACCTTCAATTTATATCAGGGCAACTGGAACGCCCTTCCGGATTTCACCCAGCTCTCAATCGACAAGAGCGGCACTATGTCCACCAACCGCCTCGACTTGTCTCCGTTGGAACTCGGCGGAGCCAACCGGATTTTCCGATTAAACCATGGCGACACCATGGATCGATGGAGTGCTCCGCCGATCGAGGGTCGGCCCTTTGCCATCAGCGCCACCGTGGTGGCCCAGGGCGATGGTGTCTTGGTGGCGCAAGGCGGCAATCAAGGCGGCAATCAAAACGGCATGGCGTTGTATCTTCAAAATGGTCATTTGAATTTTGTAACGCGCATCAAAAATGAAAACACCATTGCACGCGATGAACTGCCATTCCCCCTGCACGAACCGGTCAAGGTACTGGCTGAATTCCGTCGCGACATGCAACTGGTACTCACGGTTGATGATCGCGAAGCCGCTCGGGTGGAGGCACCCGGCATGTTGCCCGCCCGACCGCCGGAAGGATTGAGCGTTGGCTTCGATCAACGCCGCTCGGGTTTGGGTTTATACCGTAATGATCATCATTTTCAGGGAGAACTTCGCAACCTCCAACTCCGCGTCATGGGCATGGGCCTGGTGTATCACGGCAAACTGAACGTGGTACAGGATGGCGACTACACTTTCAATATCAGTGCCGACGCCGCTACCGTACTGAAGATCAACACCCGCCCGGTCACCAGCGGCAAAGCCGTGCGGCTTACAGCCGGCTCGCATTCGTTCCAGATGACCTACGCGCAACTGGCCACTCCCTCGCAATCCGGCTCCCGGGAGAATCTCACTGTGGATTGGTCAGGCCCCGGCCTGAATCGCCAGCCGCTCACCGCCCTGCCCGACCCGCAGGCCCCTTCCTGGCACCCTGCAGACACCGCCATCCCGTCCGCTGGAATTCTGACTCTGGACGGATCGTTCCTCGCCGAAACTGTCAATCACGTGGACCGCACCCATATCCAGTTTGGCGAAACCAAACTCGAACGCCAAACCGTCAGCACCTTGTTCCTGCGGTCCCTGTCCATTTTTGAAACTCGTGAACTGGTCGACAAACCCGCTGGTGTACTGCGCATCGACGGCACCTTCACCGAGGGTAAACTGCTGCGGGTCGACAAAGAAACCGTGACCCTCAGCAACATTTTGTTCGGCCTCAAAACCCTGAAACGCGGCATCGACGCCGTGGCGGTTGTGGTCAATCCCTCGACGTCCATTGATCCGAAGGTGTCTATCCTGCTGCACGACGGCTCCATCCTCTTTGCCCCCCAATACTCCGTGAAAGACGGGCAACTCCACCTACGGGATCACCCCCTGCAAGACGCGCCTATCCCTCTTCAGTCCATTGCCGAAGTCGTCCACGGACACGCCCCCAACCATGTGGAACGCGCCGAAGCCCGCTGGGAAAAACATTCCGAAATGGGCCAGCAATTCCTTGGAGACCGCACACGCAAGGCCATGGATATCATTAAAAAATTTCGTGAAGCGCAGTTCCGGTTGGCCGCCGCTGACAAGCAGTTTACCAAGGCCAAGCGATCCCTACCCGCCGCCGAAAAATCCGAATTAGCCGCCAAAGTAAAACGCGACGACGCACTGCCGTCCCTCACAGCCGCCACTGCCTTGGTCAAGACTCACACCGATGCACACAACCAAACCCTACAAGTCCTGATCACCGCCGAAAACAAGGCCGCCGCCGACTGCGCCCGAACCGGCCAATCTTATAATATTTGGTGGCAGACCGTTCATTTCAAGCGCGGTCCAGCCCTTCAGGCGCTTGCCGAAGCCCAGTTGGCATGGCTGCAGGCCAAACCGGATAAACGCCCGGCTCTGGAACAAAAACGGGCCCAAGCCGCCCAAGACTTGGCCCGGATCAATGAGGAAATTAAACGGCACCGAACCGAGCTGGACACCCATCTCCAGACAGGCCTCAATTCAGATCAGGCCGTAACCGCCGCGCAAGCCCGTCAAGGCGCGACTTTGCAGAAGCTCTCAGCAGCCGCCCAAGCCTTGGCTAAGGTTCAGGATGCCTTCAATCTGCTGGATCAGGATTGGATGGAGAAAAAGGCCCAAGCCGATCAACTTCGAGGCGAAGTCAACCGGTCCAAACGCGATTCCGATATGGCCAAAGGCCAAATCGGAATCCTAGAACCCTCGTTGCAATCCACATTTCGCCCTTAAACCGGACCGATTACCTATCCACATAGACAATTCACCGGTTGCATTCCCTGTAAAATCCGCTAATTTTTTTATTAAATTCCATCCATGGGAATTTTTTTTGAAGGAATTATGAAACTGAATTGGATACTCATTTTCGGACTGGCCCTTCTGCCGCTCTGGCTCGAAGCCGCACCCTCAATTCCGGGTGTTAAGCGCCTGAACCAGCAACGCAACGGTCAAGTGCGCATTGGCGCCAGCCTGAATCGCGTGAAAGGTCAGTTGGACAAGCTAATTGCCGAATACAACAATAACGGCTTGGAAGGAGACGATGTCAATGCTCTCAAGCGCTTTCGCGGCATGCTCAATAAGCTCACAGAAGAGGAGATCACCCAGATCATCGTGCAGTTAGATAAGTCCAACCTGTTGAAGGAATCCAAAACCGGCGACAGCGCTCTGGTAGCCTTTGACAGTCAGAAGAACGTCATCACCGACCTCAACACCATTTACCTCGAATGGCAGCAGCAACAAATTTTCCGTGAACTGTCCGACCGCTTCAAAAAACTGTCCGAGATACAGCGCAAAAACATGTATTGCGCCGTGCAAGCCGCCCAAGCCCACAACCAGATTATCCCCACCAATCCCTCCGAAGAATTCAAGATTGATGTCCGCATTCAGGAGCTGGACCAAACCGGCATCGCCGATGAAGCCCAAACCCTGATCAAGAAACTGGAGGAACTTGGTAAAAAAATCAGCCAATATATCGAGCCGCGCCCCCGCATGGCACTGCGCCTCGTGGAAAGCGATCTGCAACCCGCTCTGGATGCCTCCACCAAACACATTCAAGAATACGACCTCGTCAAGGCGGCCGGTCTCGAACGCACCAGCTACATCGCAATGATCAACATCGCCCGTATCCTTGCTCCCAAGCGAGATGATGAGGAAATCATCCGACAAGCTCTTCAGGACGTGAAGGACGCCATTGACGATCAGCAGGAACTCAAGGATGACACTTTCCAATTGGACGAATCCGAAAACCCGAATTCAGATGAACTCTCCCAACAACAAGCCGACCTTGTGGACCGAACCGATTTCATCCGACAGGATGTCGCTGAACTCGTTCCAAATGCCGCGCAGGCATTGGGCCTGTCCACAGATAGCCAGCAGGAAGCCCGCGCAGCCCTAAGCACTCCCACCACCAACGCCGCCGCAGCTACCGCCCAACAGGCCAGTGCACTGGAAAGTTTTGCTGATGCCCAAGCCGCTTTAGAGGCCGCCCTCGAAGCCTTTGCCGAAGGTCAAGGTGAAGGTCAGGGTGAAGGTCAGGGTGAAGGTCAGGGTGAAGGTCAGGATGAAGGTCAGGGTGAAGGTCAGGGTGAAGGTCAGGGTGAAGGCCAGGGCCAAGGCCAGGGCCAAGGCCAGGGCCAAGGCCAGGGCCAAGGTCAGGGCCAAGGTCAGGGCCAAGGTCAGGGCCAAGGTCAGCCCAGCCAAAAAGGCGATGGCCGAATTGGCAACTGGAACGGTGCCGGAGGAGGAGGCCATCTCGATCGCTCCGAAAAAGGCGCCGGCAAGCTTGTCAACCTTCCCCTCCGCGAACGCGAAGCCTTGATTCAATCTTCCCAGAGCCGCACCCCGCAAGAATACAGCGTGTTGGTGCAACAGTTCCTCAAACGCCTGTCCGATAGCCGGCGATAGGTAAACGATAGATCTTAACACAAAGGCCCGGTCCTTTTCGACCGGGCCTTTTTTTATTTTTGTAAATTATAACGTTACGCCACTGCAGTATTCCCGGATTGCTCTTTACCAGAGATTGCCGGTGAGGGGGTCCCGCGCACCTGCTCCACAACCGCCTCGGCAGTCAGCCCGTATTTCTCACGGAGTTCACCAACCGAACTGGCGTGCTCCACAAACTGATCCGGCCACCCGATTCGGATTAGCGGCGTGTGTACGCCCTTCTCTACCAACAGCTCGGCCACCAAGCTCCCATAGCCACCCGGCAACACGTGATCCTCCAGTGTTACCACCAGATCAGCGGTTTTCGAAAAATATTCTGTGGTCGCTTCATCGATCGGTTTGGTAAACCGCGGATCAATCAGCGCACAATCAAAGTCTTCACCCAATTCCTTGGCCGCCGCTTCGGCCACACTGAACATCGGTCCCAGCCCCAGAAAGGCTACCTTGCGCTTACCGTTCCCTTCGAAATTCCGAACGACCTCCGCCTTACCAATTTCCAACATGATCGGTTCTTCCTTAATCGCTACCCCTTCAGCCGCTCCACGCGGGTACCGGATAAAGGCCGGGTGATTTTGGCGTGAAGCCGTAAAGAGCATGTCAGCAAATTCATCCTCATTGCGAGGGGCCATGGCCACAATGTTCGGTACGCATCGAAGATAGGCAATGTCGAATAGGCCATGATGGGTCGGTCCATCATTGGCCGACAGACCGGCTCGGTCCATGCAGAAAATCACCGGCAAATCCTGCAGAGCCACATCGTGAATGATACAGTCATAGGCGCGCTGAAGAAAGGTCGAGTAAATCGCCACTACCGGCCGGAAATCCATAGTCGCCATTCCGGCGGCAAAAATCACCGCGTGTTCTTCGGCGATACCCACATCAAAATAACGCCCAGGCAACTGGTCTCTCAGAGACTTTAACCCCGTACCACTCGGCATGGCCGCCGTCACTCCCACCAGTTTTGTGTCGCGTTTGCAGAGTTTCACCATCTGTTCGCCAAACACATCCTGCCAATTCGGCGCGGAACCGGGCTTGGCCGAAGGCGTCTCGCCGGTCTCCGCATTGTACGGACCCAAGCCGTGAAATTTCTCAGGCGATTTCAGGGCGGCATTGTAGCCCTTACCCTTTTTGGTGAGTACATGCAGCACCACCGGGTGCTCGCATTTCTTGGCGTATTCCAGCGACTTGATCATCAACGGCAGATTATGGCCATCCAGCGGACCGATATAACGGATGCCCAACTCCTCAAACAACACACTGCTCGCCGTGCCACCGCGACCGTCGGTCAATACTGGGGGTTCATGCGACAATGTGCTCTCCGCCACCTCCGCCTTGAGCGCGCCTTCCGCCCGCGCCCCGAGCCGAACTGCGAAATCGCCCTTGGGCAGTTTCTTAACCAGGTTCGCCAAATCATCATGCAGCCGGTTGTACCCCGGGTTGGTGATGATCTTGTTCAGGTACTTGGAAATGGCCCCGACGTTTTTATCAATGCTCCATTCGTTGTCATTGAGAATGCCAATGAATTTCTTGGTTGTGTTCGAAATATTGTTCAGTGCCTCAAATGAAATGCCGTTGGTCAGTGCAGCATCGCCGAACACACACACCACGTCCTCATCCGATTGCTGTTGATCACGCGCCGCACACATACCCAGTGCTGCGGACAAAGCCGTGCCAGCATGGCCAGCACCAAACGAATCATGCTCGCTCTCGGTGCGCAACGCGAAGCCGTTAAGGCCGCCGGTTTGACGAATTTTTTTGAATTTTTTCTGGCGCCCGGTCAGCAATTTGTGGACGTAGCATTGATGACTGACGTCCCAGACAAATTTATCTTTTGGCGTGGTAAAGACCTTGTGCATGGCGATGGTCAATTCGACCACGCCAAGATTAGGCCCCAAATGCCCACCAGTCTTCGCCAGCGTGCCGATCAATTCCGACCGCACTTCCGCCGCCAATTCTTCCAGCTGCGGTTCCGTCAATTTTTTGACGTGCGCCGGTTCGCTGATCATTTCCAAGTAACGCCCCATAAATTAGTCGTCCTCCCCTTCGAGAGTTACCGGCCGCGCGGCCAGTTCCCCTTCCAGATTTTCCTCGAGCTGCGTGATCCGCTTCTCAGCAGCCTGCAATTTGGACTCACAAACCTTAACCAACTTCGTGCCCTCCTCGTATTGCACGAGCAGCTTCTCCAGCGGCAACTCCTCGGACTCCATCGCCTCCACGATGGCCTCAAGTTTTTCTGCGGCATCTTCAAAGGTGATGTCCGCGTCGTCCGCCTTTTTTGCCTTCGCTGGCATCAGCGCAGCCTACGGCAGTTGCCCCATTCGCGTCCAGCGTATAGGATTAACCCGTCGTGCTCTCCACTTCACCATCCGCCAGGCGCGTGCGCAGTTTTTGGCCTGTTTTCACTGTTTTGGACGTGCGCAGCACTTCACCCGTATTCGCGTCCTGCGTAATAGAATATCCTCGGGCCAACACATTCTCGGGACCGAGCAAACGCAATTGATCACTTAAGGACTTGATCAGATTACTGGCCCGGTTGACTTGCTGACCGGGCAATTCCTGAAGCCGTGCACGCAACTGCGTCAATTGCCCCTGTTGCCGTGCTACGGCTAGTTCTGGGCGCACGCGCAATAGGCGTTCGGCCAATTCATGCCAGCGTCGCTCCTTGTGTTTCCAGAGTGTCTGGGCCGCCCGTAGGAGATCATCATGCAGTTCATCAACCCGTTGCATTTGCTCCTGCAATCGTCGCCGCGGATGGCAACGGCCCAATCGATGTGCCAGTGCGCCGACGCGTTCCTTTTGCCGGGAACAATGCGACGCCACTAATCGTTGTAAACGGCCTCGGGTGGTTTGCAGCGTATCTCCAAGCGCCACCGCGCCAGCCGTAATGACCTCCGCAGCCGCACTGGGCGTCGCTGCGCGATAATCCGCCGTGAAATCACTGATGGTAAAATCAATCTCATGCCCCACGGCCGACACCACCGGCACGGCCGAAGCCGCAATCGCACGCGCCAGCGTTTCTTCGTTAAACGCCCACAAATCTTCGAGGCTTCCGCCACCGCGCGTCACCATAATCAAATCCAATGGCTCGCATTCTGCCCATTTGTTCAGCCGCTCGATGCCCTTGGCTATCTCGATCTCGGCGCCCCGCCCCTGTACTCGACTGTCCGTCAGCACAATCTGCAGTGCCGGTTGGCGGCGGCGAATCACATGCAACACATCCTGTAACGCTGCGCCGCTCAAGGAGGTGACCACACCAATCCGTTGCGTGACGCGAGGCAAGGTGCGTTTGCGATCCGAATCAAACAATCCTTCGGTCTGCAGTTTAGCTTTGAGTTTCTCGAATTTGATCTGTAATGCCCCAACACCCTGCAGCTCCACCGCGCGCACGATCAGCTGATATTGCCCGCGCGCCTCGTAGACCGTGAGATCGCCCTGCAGCACCACTTTTTGACCGTCCTCCATCAGCTCACGCTGCACCCCGCGCACTCCCTTGAAGAGCACGGAAGTCAACTGAGTACGCGCGTCTTTTAGGGAAAAATACATGTGCCCGGACGATTGCCGGCGTAGGTTGGTGATCTCGCCTTCCACCCAGATTTGGCCGATGCGATTTTCTAGCTCACGCTTTACACGCGTGGTGAGGTCGGAAACCGTCAGAACCTCCCGGATCGGTTCTTCCGGAAACATTTCGCCAAAATCCCACTGACTCTGGGCATTGGACATGAGCTACATCTCCACCTTTTCGGCCACCTGCTGGACGTCCTTATCTCCACGACCGGAGAGATTGCAAATGATAATCTGTTCCTTGTCCATCTGCGGTGCTCGGGCAATCACTTCGGCAACCGCATGTGAGGATTCCAGCGCGGGAATAATACCCTCAAGCTTGGACAGCTTGAAAAAGGCCTCCAACGCTTTGTCATCGGTGGCGTAGGTATATTCAACTCGGCCTTGATCACGTAGCCACGCATGTTCAGGTCCCACCGCTGCGTAATCTAAGCCTGCCGAGATGCTATGGGTCAGTTGGATTTGCCCCACTTCATCCTGCAACAAGTACGACCGCGTGCCCTGCAGCACGCCCAAGGAACCGCCCTGAAAACGCGCCGCATGCTTCTCGGGAACGATCCCTTCTCCACCCGCCTCGACGCCAACCATCGATACCGATTCGTCGTCAATGAACGGATAAAACAACCCGATCGCATTTGAGCCGCCTCCCACGCAGGCCGCCAGCAAATCCGGCAACCGTTCTTCCTGTTCAAGAATCTGACGCCGCGCCTCATCGCCAATCACGCGATGAAAATTACGTACCATCACCGGGTACGGATGCGCCCCGTACGCTGTGC
>Ga0208127_1001321_pt1 | contig 12364 bp, 13 predicted proteins | sample ETNtaG_6_FD_185751 | JGI IMG/M metagenome (GOLD analysis project Ga0208127, IMG submission 185751) | Marine microbial and viral communities from oxygen minimum zone, Eastern Pacific Ocean - ETNP201306SV45 (SPAdes) (version 2) | ecosystem: Environmental > Aquatic > Marine > Oceanic ...
CTCTTATTGGTTTTCTTTTTAAAAAGAACTCTGTGAGTAAAAGCATCAAGATTCCGATTGTAATGAAGCCATCAGCCAAGTTGAATGCAGGGAAATAAAAATGTTTCACTGCAGTGAGTCCGTCAATATCTATAAAGCTTCTTTCATAATAAAAAAGGATAAAATCTGTGACAGCACCTTGCATCATTCGATCAATAAGATTTCCAATAGCCCCGCCAATGATCAAGAGAATTCCATATTCTTCAATCTTTGACCAAGTATTTTTAATTAAGAGAAAAATGAAGAATAGGATGGCAAAAAGTGAAAGAGCAATCAAAGGAAGTGTTTGCAGACCAGATTGATAATCAAAAAGGCTAAAAGCAATTCCTTTATTGAATATCAGTGTGAGATCAAGAAAGCTAAGAATATTCAATCTCTCATATTCAGCAAGATAGGCAATGATTAGGTTTTTTGACCATTGATCAAGGAAAATGAGTGCTGTGATGATAAAAAGTCTAAATATAGAAAGACTCATCTAGAAAAATGATCTCTCTTCTGGTGAATCACTGATATTACTGATACATCGAGCGCAAATCTCTGGATGCTCATCAGAATCCCCTACTGTTTCTTGCCTGTGCCAACATCTTCCACATTTTTCTGCTTTAGATTTACTCACCTTAACACGCATCATCTCATTGGAATCAAGAGTGACGTCAACCTCAAGATCAACTGAGGAAGTGATGAATAAGAATCTCAGTTCTTTAGAAAACTGTTTGAGGAAGTCATATGTATTTTGATCAGCAGAAATTTCCAAATGTGCATCCAATGGGGAGCCAATTTCGCCATCATCTCTTGCAACCTCTAAAGCCTTAAGAACAATGGCATTTATTTGATTCAATTGACCCCAATCAATATTCGATTTGGGCTCTTCTATATTCAACCAGTCAGAAAGAAATACAGATTCCACTCTCCTGTCTGGTAGATGTTTCCAAATTTCTTCAGCAGTAAATGACAAAATAGGAGCAATCCAATGAGTCAATGACTCTGCAATGACATACAAAGCTGTTTGTGCAGATCTTCTCCCAGATGAATCTGCTGGCATCGTATAGAGTCGATCTTTAATAATATCTAAATAAAAACCTCCCATATCATTGACACAAAAGTTGTGTAAAAGCTGGATGATTTTATGGAATGAATAGTTGTTAAAGTTATTCTTAATTTGTGCATTCATTATTGCAACACGCTGAATAGCTAATTGATCTAGCAGCACTAGATCCTTAATTTTTCTTTGATTGTTTGTAGGATCGAAATCACTTAAATTACTCAATAAAAATCTCGCTGTGTTTCTGATTCTCCTGTAAGTATCTGCATTACGCTTGAGTATCTGATCTGAAATCTTCATTTCACTGGTGTAATCAGTTGATGCAACCCAAAGTCTCAATATATCAGCTCCCATATTATTGATAACCGATTGGGGTGAGACGGTATTTCCAAGTGACTTGGACATCTTATGTCCTTTTTCATCGACTACAAATCCATGAGTGAGAACCTCTTTATACGGTGCTTGATTATTTATTGCCACAGATGTGAGCAGAGAGCTTTGGAACCAACCACGATGCTGATCAGATCCCTCAAGATACAAGTCAGCTTCACCTGCGATGTGATCAAAGAGATGGCTGACAGTTTTGTGAGCAATTCCTGAGTCCATCCAGACATCCATTGTATCAGTTGATTTTTCATATGAGCTTGCATCATCGCCCAGTAAATCTTCGGTATCTACATTAAACCATGCGTCAATTCCCTGCTCCTCAATTTTGTCAGCAATCTGATTAAGAAGTTCTGGAGTATCAGGGTGAATGGCCTGATCATCTTTATGTGTGAATAGTGGAATAGGCACGCCCCAATATCTTTGTCTCGAGATACACCAATCTGGTCTTGTTTCAATCATTCCATTGATCCTCTCTTCTCCCCATGTTGGTTTCCACTCAACATCTTTAATGGACTCTAGGCAAGAGGATCGAAAATCTTCATTTTCCATACTGATGAACCACTGCCTTGTTGTTCTAAAGATCACTGGAGTTTTGTGCCTCCAACAGTGTGGGTAGCTGTGTTCAAATTTCTCGCTCGAGATTAGCAAGTCCGATTCACTCAATCTTTCAATGAAGTCTGATTCAGATTTAAATATATGCTGATTGGCAAAACTCTCTTTTGCATTATTGAAAACACCATATGTATTAACGTAACAGTTAAGATCTAAATTATTTTCTTTCCCAAGTTGAAAATCCTCTTGTCCGTGAGCAGGAGCAGTGTGAACCGAGCCAGTGCCGTTCTCAGTGGTAACATGATCACCCAGAAGAACCGGGATTGTTCTCTCATCAAAAGGATGCTGTAACTGGAGGCCTGAGAGGTTTTCTGCGGAAACTTCTTGGAGCATTTCTAAGTTTGCAACTCCCCATCTTTTCTCAATGCTTTCTTTAAGTTCATTGGCAACAATGACAAGAATATCTCTTTCATGAAGAGTCAGACTATAAATTCCGTAAGAAATATCTTTACCCATCGCGACTGCTTCATTCGATGGAAGTGTCCATGGTGTTGTCGTCCAGATTGGAATAAACAATTCAGTATCATTATCTATCATCTTTGCATTTGTTCTTTTAATGAAATCAGAAGAATCAACTATTTTGAATAATACATCGACCGATGTAGAAACTTTATCCATATACTCGACTTCTGCCTCAGCCAAAGCAGACTGACAATCTAAACACCAGTGCACTGGCTTATGTCCATATGTGACATGATTGTTTCCGTAAATTTCAGCAAATGCACGAATCTGCTCTGCTTCATATCTTTTATCCAAAGTCAAATAAGGATTGTCCCACTCTCCAGGAACCCCTAAACGAATGAAGTCTTCTTTTTGTTCTTCAACTTGTCTCAATGCATATTCACGGCAATGATCTCTAAATTCTCTTGCGGTCAGCTTGGCTCCAACCTTTCCTTTCTTCTTTTCTACCTGATGCTCAATCGGTAAACCATGACAATCCCAGCCAGGAAGATAAGGTGCATCATACCCAAACAAAGTCTTTGATTTGACGATGAAGTCTTTCAAAATCTTATTGAGAGCGTGGCCTATGTGAATTTTTCCGTTGGCATAAGGAGGCCCATCAAGAAGAAGAAATGATTTCTTCCCATCGCTTTTTTGTCTGATTTTTCCATATAAATCAATTTCATCCCAAAATTTAAGAATTTCAGGTTCTCTATTGGGTAGATTCGCCTTCATCGGAAAAGACGTACCTGGTAGATTCAAAGTGTCCTTATAATCTTTCATAGATGCTCATTTTGATTTGCATATTATAGTCGCTGGCTTGTGGATTCAATACGTAAGTCCTTAAACCTAAATCCAAGAAGAAAAAGAATTGAAAAATAAATAACCACTGACAATGAGATAAGAAAGAATAACGATCTTATTCTTTCTAAAAGCACGCTATTTGCCCACAGTGAATTTTCAGGATTAAACACCATTAGAAAAGCAATCATTGCTGAAGTTGCCAAGGCAATCCTAAAAATATGAATTAAAGCCTCTTTATTTATCACAATCAGTTCCTCTGCTATTAATCTATAGAGCAATAATCCTGCATTCGTGATTGAGGCAATTGAAAAAGCAAGAGCCAGTCCTAAATGGGGGTAATCAGAATTCTCATTCACGAGGTAAGAGACAAAAATAATAGATAAAATTACGTTCACGAATAATGTAATCAAGCCATATCTCAACGGTGTTTTTGTATCCTCTCTTGCATAGAATGCTGGGGATAAGACCAAAACCATACACAAGCCGATGATGCCGATTGAATAACCTCTCAGACTGATATCGGTCATCATTAGGTCATATTCACTAAAACTCCCTCCCAAAAAAATTGTAGAAATAAGAGGTCCAGAGAGTAAAAAAAGACCTGCGGCTGAAGGCACTGAAACCAATAATGCCAGACTCAGCCCCCAGCGAAGTGTCTGTTTAAATTGTTTCTGATTATCAAGAGCATTCTCTTTAGATAAAAAAGGCAAAACCACTGTTGATAATGCAACGCCAAAAACACCCACTGGAAATTCCAATAATCGATCTGAATAATAAATCCAACTCACGCTTCCAGTTGCCAAGAAAGAAGCAATCAATGTATTTATCAAAAGATTAATTTGAGAGGCGGAGCTGCCAATCAATGATGGAATCATAAGCTTTATGACTCTTTTCACACCTAGATGATTCCAGCCCCACTTTGGACGCGGCAACCGATTATAATTTCTCAAAAATGGAAGTAGAAAAAGCAATTGTAGGATGCCTGCGATGAAAACCCCAAGAGCAAGTGCAATACCAGGATTCTCAAACCGAGGTGAAAGCATTACTGCAAAAATAATCAAAACAATGTTCAAGATAATTGGATTAAAAGCAGTGGCCCAAAAATGCTTCTTTGTATTGAGTATTGCGCCACATAAGGCAGTCAGAGATATAAAAAGAAGATAAGGAAAAGTTAATCTGAGCATTTCAACGGAGAGTTCGAAACGACTATTTTCTGTATTTGTTTCTGAAAATCCCGGCGCAAATAAGAGAATTAAAAAGGGTGAGAAAATAACTCCTAATAAAGTAATGATAAATAGAATCAGCCCCAATGTTCCCGCTGTTCTATCAATTAACTCTCTGACTCCATCTTCATCTTTATTTTCCTCAAAATCAGAAAGAACAGGGATAAATGCCCTAGAGAATGAACCCTCAGCAAAGAATCGTCTAAAAGAATTTGGAACTCTGAATGCAACCAAAAAAGCATCCATCAATGGAAGCGCACCAAATAATCTTGCATAAATGATATCCCTTGCCAATCCAGAGATTCGGGATAGAAACGTCATAAAACCAACAACTGTGGTCGATTTAAGTAGATTATCTTTTGCTAATGACTTTGGCATTATTTTCACTTAAAAGAATGATAACAAGATATCGATCCTTGATAAGTAACGATTCATTAATAATATTTATTGACAATGACCCTACAAATATAAAAGAATACACCCCTTTTTAACATTAAGGCTAATGCTAGGTAATAAATATGGCTAATACACCGTCAGCAAAGAAAAGAGCTAGACAGAATAAAGCGAACAGAGAAAAGAACATTGCGCTCAAAAACAGAATGAGAACGTCTGTTAAGAGAGTGCTTAATGCGACAAGCGAAGGGAATGCTGATGAAGCATCTAGTGAATACAAGAAGGCTCAACCATTGATTGATTCACTTGCAAGAAAAGGTGTGATTCACCCAAATAAAGCAGCAAATCAAAAGAGTAAGCTTGTTAAGAAAATAAAGTCGATCGCTTAAACCACTCAGCTCTCGAGCTCCTCATCTTCGAGCTTTTTAAGTCTATACATTATATCTCTCATGAGTGAATCCATATTCTCTCCTGTAGCAGCACTGACTCGGTAGATTGGTCCTTGCCATGTCAACTCATCAATAATCAACTTCGACTTCTCCTCAGTATTGCTGATTAAGTCGGTTTTATTGAATACCATCCACCTTTCTTTTTTGGAAAGTTCACTGCTAAATTTGTCCAATTCTAACTCAAGCTTCTTGATTTCAGTTGCAGTTTCCTCGGCAGAGATATTTTGACCTAAGTCTACAAGATGAAGTAAAAGTCTTGTTCTCGATAAATGTTTCAAAAATGCGATGCCCAACCCAGTGCCTTCTGATGCGCCTTCAATAATGCCTGGTACATCTGCAATCACAAAGCTTTCATCAAAGTTTAATCTCACTACACCAAGATTTGGATTAAGAGTGGTAAATGGATAATCGGCAACTTTTGGCTTAGCGGATGAAACAGACCTGATCAATGTTGATTTTCCAGCATTTGGATAGCCAAGCAATCCAACATCTGCGAGGAGGTTGAGCTCTAAAACAATCTTTCTCTGCTCACCAGTTGTCCCTGATGTGGTTTTTCTTGGTGCCTGATTTATGCTTGATTTGAATCTTGTATTCCCTTTCCCTCCAATTCCTCCTTTTGCAACCAAACAAATTTCTCCATCATTCACTAGATCACCCATCAATTCTCCAGTTTCATGGTTGGTGATTTTTGTTCCGCAAGGGATTTTGATATAAAGATCCTCACCGCTTAATCCGGTTCGGTTTCTGGAGCGACCTCCTTCCCCAGATGTCGCCTGAAATTGATTTTTCACACTGAAATCAATCAGAGTATTGATGCCAGTAGTTGCTACCAAATAAACACTGCCGCCAGAGCCGCCGTCACCGCCATCGGGTCCACCTTTTGGGATATATTTTTCTCTTCTGAAGCTTGCCATCCCATTGCCGCCATTTCCCGCTCTGACATTAATGACTGCTTCATCTATAAATTTCATTTTTTTACTGTAGCAAAAAAGCCCCAAATTTTAATAAATGGAGCATTAAGTTGATTGGATTGAGTGCTAGTCTGAAAGAGGCGTGACTATTGCGTATTGTTTTAAGCTAGGACCTTTTTTTTCAAATTTAAGTTCGCCATCGGTTTTAGCAAACAATGTATGATCCTTGCCGATACCGACATTTTTACCAGGGTGAAACTTGGTCCCTCTTTGCCTAACAATGATATTACCAGCTTGAACCATTTGGCCACCATACTTCTTAAGCCCGAGTCTTTTGGACTCTGAATCTCTTCCGTTTCTCGAACTTCCGCCTGCTTTTTTATGTGCCATGTTAAGCCCTCTAAATGTTTACTCTTTCTCTTCCTTTTTGGCTGCTGCCTTCTTAACACTGATGTTTGTTATTTCAACCAGTGAATAGTGCTGTCGATGCCCAAAGTTTCTTTTGTAATTCTTTCTTCTTTTGAATTTGATGACTTCAATCTTTTTTGACTTTCCTTCATCAAGCACCTTTGCTTCTACCTTAGCATCTTTCAAGTATGGAGTTCCGATTTTTAGATCGGCGCCCTCTCCGACCGAAAGCACTTCATCAAAGACAACTTTTTTACCAATTTCAGCATCGAGTTTTTCTAACTTAAGCTTCTCGCCTTTCGTCACTCGATACTGCTTGCCACCTGTTTTAATAATTGCGTACATTTTTTTTAATACATCCAATGTAAAGTGACCGCAATTCTATAGATTAAACCTTTTTTATTCAATAATTTTAATGGTCTGATATATTGTCCAAGCTTTCACGAAATAAGAGAATAATAGAGATAATGAAAAGCATAGAAAAAATCAGTCATCAAAAAGCGTCTTTAGATGAAATAAGGGGGCTGGTTTCTGAAGAATGGTCTTTGCTCGATCAAGAAATAGAGAAACAGCTATCAAGCGACATAGAGCTTATAAATAATATCTCTCAATACATAGTGAACAGCGGAGGAAAAAGAATCAGGCCGCTTATGGTTCTTTTATCTGCAAAAGCATGTGGAGCCTCAGATATTGATCGCATTGTGAAAGCAGCAGCGATGATTGAATTTATCCATACTGCTACTTTGCTTCATGATGATGTAGTAGATAATTCAGATTCAAGAAGAGGCATTAAGACAGCGCACCAAAGTTTTGGGAATGAATCAACGATATTGGTTGGTGACTTTTTATACTCCAGGGCCTTTCAAATTATGGTTCAAATCAACCATATGGGAATCATGGAGATTATGTCAGATGCGACAAATACAATTGCTGAGGGAGAAGTATTGCAACTGATCAATAGTGGAAATCCTAAAACCAACAAAGAGCAGTATCTCGAGGTTATTTACCGCAAAACAGGAAAACTCTTTGAGGCAGCTATGGTTGTAGGTGGGCTATTAAGCAATCAATCTCAGACCGTAATTCATAATTTGCAAATTTTTGGCAAAGAGTTGGGTATGGCATATCAAATTGTGGACGATGTATTGGATTATAGTTCTTCATTTGAAATCATGGGGAAAGATGTGGGTGATGATCTTGCCGAGGGAAAAGCAACTCTGCCAATGATTTATGCACTTAAAAGAGCAACACCAGAAATGCAGCAAATCATCAGCCAAGCCATATCGACTAAAGATGCAAAAAATGTAGATAAGATAATTGATTGCATTCAAACAACAGGATCAATCGCCTCATCCATCAACGATGCCCGCAAGAAAACTGAATTTGCACTACATTCAATTCAATCACTCGACAACAACTCGTATAAAGAAGCCCTGACTGACATGGCAGAAATAATATTGCATCGAACTTATTAAGAATAAGGTGAGTCAGAAGAATACAGTCATATCTTTCTATAAATTCGTCAACTGGGGAGGCATCTCCAAAAGAAAGAAAAAATTAGAAAACTTTTTCAGAAAAAGAGAAATCCTTGGCACTGTTATTCTTGCCAATGAGGGCATCAATGGGACCATTTCAGGAAAAGACGAGAATATAAAAGAAGTTGTAGAATTCTTAAAGTCTGATCCTTATTTAGAAGATTTAGAGCCAAAATATTCATACGCGTCTAGAGAAACCTTTGGAAGGATGAAGGTAAAGATAAAAAAAGAAATTGTCACAATGGGAATAAATGACATCAATCCTTCTGAGATCACTGGAAAACATATAAAGAATAAGGAATGGAACGAGTTAATCAATGATCCAAATACTCTAATTATCGATACAAGAAATCAGTATGAATACTCCATTGGTACCTTCAAAAATGCAATCAACCCAAAGACTAATTCATTTAGACAATTTCCAAAATGGATTGAAGACAATCTGGAAGGACTGATGATCGATAAGAAAAGGGTTGCGATGTTTTGCACTGGAGGCATTCGTTGTGAGAAAGCAAGCACTCTTATGATTAAGAATGGATGCGAAGATGTCTATCAACTGGATGGTGGAGTCATAAAATACTTAGAGGAAATGAATGAATCTGAGAGTCTCTGGGATGGTGAATGTTTTGTTTTTGATGATCGTGTATCAATTAAACATGGATTAGTAGAAGGTGATTTCTCACTTTGTCATGCTTGCAGAATGCCAATCAGTGAAGAAGACATTGAATCTGCTGAATATATTGAAGGAATTAGTTGCCCAAATTGTTTCGGTACTCACAGTGAAGAAAAAAAGAAGCGCTTTGAGGAAAGACAGAAACAAATCAAACTCGCAAAAGAGAGGGGTGAAAAACATATTGGCAAAATATATTAGGGTGTATGATTGGTTGAAATGAAAATAGATGCAAAAATGAGTGCTTGGATCTTCCCTGTTCACATATTCGCATTTCTGATACCACTGATTCTAGTTCCAGCAATCATTCAAAATGAATCATTTCTAATTGAACGAATTTTCCAACTGAATATTCTCTTCTATGCTGTTTTATTTTTGATGGGAGGAAGCTTTTTCGAAATCTGGCAAAATCACATTGATGAATGGTATGTCACTGAAGATTCAGCAAGTGGCAACGGATACAGTCTGCTTGATGGTCTTTTCTCCTTTTCTATATTGATTGGTCAATGCATCATCCTATATGCACTGATTGGAAACCTGTCTGTGATTAAATTCTCATGTTTAATCCTGATTCTGGTCATGCCGATGATGTATTACAAGAAAATACTGCCCTTCTTACCTCTCACAATCGTAGGGATTGCAAACACCATCAGCGCATATCTTATTTTTCAAGAACAAGTTATTTTTCTTCAATTTCTCTCTATTGCACTCACTGTCATATGCTTCAATAAACTTATAGAAACCGAGAACCAGTTCTATCATGGGTTGACAACATTATTTGCTTCCAGTGGGGTTGTTTTTTTATTTCTAGCGATCGAACTCTCATCAAATGGATAGGAGAACATTTACAAAATTAATGGGCTTGCTGACATTGCCATCCAGTAAGAGCTTAGGAGGCATACTTGGAAACCCTAAAATAGTGGTCATAGGTGCAGGAGTCATAGGAATGATGATTGCATATGAGCTGGTTAAAAAAGGCGCCAAAGTTATCTTGATTGATAAAGATCTTCCTGCCTCTGGTGCGAGTGGGAATTCTTTCTCTTGGATCAATGCGACATATCCTAAAAAACCCTATAGTTACAATCTTTTGTCTCAAATGGGAATCAATGCTTATAAAAATCTAGAAAACGAATTTAACTTTGACATCAAATGGAGCGGATCACTTGAGTGGTTTGAAGAGCTTGATCAACAGAAAGATTTATTTGCTGAAATCAATGCAATAAGAAAATATCCAACATTCACACCTGTAAGTCTGATCTCATCATCACAAGCAAAATACATGGAGCCCAATGTTTACTTTGGAAATGGGAATAAAATCGTTCATTCCGAGTCAGATGGTGCCATCGATACGATCCAGGCAATCCAAATGATTCACGATGAATTTGAGAGATTAGGGGGAGAAAGTATTTTTTCCTGTGAGTTTACAAAGCTCAATACTATAAATGGAAGACTTATTTCAATCGATACGAGCAAAGGAAGCATAGAAACTGACCATGCAGTTTTTGCATGCGGAATGGATACTGATAAGAATCTTGGTCTTGATACTTCATCGACTCCAACTCCTGGAATCATTTTGAAATCTAAACCGATAGAGAATCGTTTCAATAAAATAATTGTTGGTCCAGGAGTACACATTCATCAGCAGAATGATGGGGTAATTTTATTGGGAGAGCAGGATGGAGCTCCCATGAATCACGCTGATCGCCTGAAGGAACGACCAAACAGATTCCCATCTATAGAATTTGAAGAATTGCATACTGAGAGAATCTTAAATACGGCAAAAAATTTCACTACTGGGCTTGAAGATATCGAAATTGACCAAGTCTCTATAGGATGGAGGCCCTTGCCAAAAGATCGAATTCCAATCATTGGAAGAATCGAGAAAACAGAAGGTGTCTATGTGTCCATGATGCATAGTGGAGTCAGTTTGGCTGCAATTGTTTCAAAATTGGTCTCCGAGGAGATTTTAGAAAACAAAAGTATTCCTATTCTTGATGATTTCAGACCATCCAGATTTGCTTGATATGCGAATGTACAAATGTAAAATGGCGACTAAATGAAAGCAGATAAAAAATACATATTTATATTTGGCGGATTGGCTTCTATTCCTTTTCTGATTCTAGTGCTATTTAATGCTTGGGCCTTTTTATCCATGCTTTTCTTTCCTGAATATAATCCAGTAGCAGTCATTTGCGGTCCAAGAGTATAAAGCCTCTTATCCTTCTCGCTTTCTTATTGATCTCCTTTGGGCAAGAAAGTTTTGCAGAACTCGAGTTGGATAATGCATGGGTCAGATCAGCGCCTCCGAATTCAAAAATATTTTCAGGCTATTTAAATATCAAAAACATTTCATCAGATAAAATCTTGATAAAGAGTATCAAGTCAAATGCTTTTGAAAAGGTTGAGATACATTCATCATTGATTGAAGACGGTATATCCTCAATGAGGAGATTAGAAACACTTGAGATTACTGAGAATTCTGAATTGAAGCTAAAGCCTGGCGGCTATCATTTGATGCTGATGAATCCTAAAAAAGCAATCAAAGAGAAAAATCTTGTCGAACTGATTATCTACTATGAAACCAAAGAGAGAATCAAGATTCTCAGGAGCGATGCACTGGTCTTGAGGGATGGATATGAATAAGAGGAATATCATTTTTATTCTTCTAATCCTCACAGGAATAGCTGGGTTTTTTACGTACTTTCAATCATTGCCATCACTTCTAGAGAAAAAACCAACGCTTGTCACTGGAAAAATTCTTACAAGGCCTATGGAGATAGATAATTTTGAACTGATCGATCAAAACAATAAGGCCTTCAATAATAAAAGCCTTGAGGGAGGTTGGACGGTTCTTTTCTTTGGCTATACCAACTGCCCTGATGTTTGTCCGACAACCATATATAAGCTTGCAGAAGTTAAAAATGAGCTCAAAGAAGATCTGCCCTCGACCACCTTGAATACTGTCCTGGTGACGCTTGACCCAGATAGAGATTCGGCAGACAGACTGGATGAATATATTGGGTATTTTGATGATGGCATGCTTGGTGTAACAGGCACATATGAAAATATTCAGTCTTTCACTTCAAGTCTGAGTGTCTTTTATCAGAGAATCAATAAAGAAGATGGTTATGATTTCAATCACACCGCATCAATCTTTATCTTTGATAAAGATGGCTCACTTTTTGCAACAATGAGTCCAGCAAATACTATCGATGAGCTAAGAGAAGACTTCTATACGATATTGAATAATTTCTAGTGATTTTATGAAAGCATGTTGGGATCCATCCCCACACTTTTCATCTGATCAATCACAACATCTTCATCAATTGCATCAATCCCGTTATCTCTGGCAAAATCTTCAACATTGTTGATCGCCATTTCAATAATGCCTGAAGGAGCTTTTGCAATCATCGCTTTTGCCTCTGCGCTCCAACTCATACTTACTTTTGAATC
>Ga0208127_1001322_pt1 | contig 12355 bp, 11 predicted proteins | sample ETNtaG_6_FD_185751 | JGI IMG/M metagenome (GOLD analysis project Ga0208127, IMG submission 185751) | Marine microbial and viral communities from oxygen minimum zone, Eastern Pacific Ocean - ETNP201306SV45 (SPAdes) (version 2) | ecosystem: Environmental > Aquatic > Marine > Oceanic ...
TAAACTTGGAAATTGCAGAAAATCAGATAGTGGGTCTAGTGGGGGAATCTGGATCAGGTAAATCAGTCACTGCAATGTCTGTTATGCGCTTACTACCAGAACCAAAGGCATCTTATGGGGATGACTCATCGATAATATTTGATGGAACAGAAATCTTGAGTGCCAATCAAAACTCTTTGAGAAACATTAGAGGAAATAAAATTTCAATGATTTTCCAAGAACCCATGACTTCATTGAACCCATATCATAGAGTTGGTGACCAGATTGTTGAATCTATTCTATTACACAAAGCACAACCCAAATCTGATGCTGTATTAGAGGCAAAAAATCTAATGAATTTGGTAGAAATTCCTGAGGTCAACAGACGTTTCACATCATACCCTCACGAGCTTTCTGGAGGACAACGTCAAAGAATCATGATAGCAATGGCTTTAGCTAATAAACCTAAATTACTTATTGCTGATGAGCCAACAACTGCGCTAGATGTAACAATTCAGGCTCAGATACTTGATTTAATGATAAAGCTTAAGGATGAGGTAGGAATGTCAATTTTATTTATCACACATGACTTAGGCTTAATAGAAAAATTTTCAGACACTATCACAGTCATGCAGCAAGGTTTTGTTGTAGAGCAGGGTGAGACAAAATCAGTTTTTCTCAATCCACAGCATGAATATACAAAAAAGCTCATTAATTCTGAGCCATCAATCAAGCAAGAGCGCTTAGAGGAAGAGCCTCCTTTGATTTCAGTCAAGGATTTAAATATTTTTTATTCTTTGCCAAACAAGACTTTTTTTAAAAAAGATTTTTTTCATGCAGTCAAAGATGTGAATTTTTCTATTCCAAAAAAATCAACAATAGGATTGGTAGGAGAGTCTGGCTCTGGTAAGTCCACCCTTGGTAAAGCTTTAGCTGGATTAATTAATTATCAAGGTTCAGTGACTTATAACGGTGCAGATCTTGATCAATTAAATTCTAAGGAATTAAAATCAATTAAAAAAGATATTCAGATTGTTTTTCAAGATCCATATGGCTCTCTTTCGCCTCGAATGACTGTAGGGGAAATAGTGGGAGAAGGTTTAGATGTGCATTTTGATCTTACAAAAAAACAAAAGGATGAACGGATTGCAGATAGTCTAAAGGCTGTAGAGATTAATCCCGATGATAGATTTAAATATCCGCATGAGTTTTCTGGTGGACAAAGACAACGGGTTGCAATTGCAAGATCGCTAATCTTAAACCCTTCATTTATGATTTTAGACGAGCCTACATCTGCATTAGACAGATCAATTCAAATTCAGGTTATTGAATTGTTAAAAAATATCCAGAAAGAGTATGAATTGACATATCTTTTTATTAGTCATGATCTTAAGGTGGTTAGATCAATGTCAGATTATATATTTGTAATGCAAAATGGGTTCATTGTTGAATCAGGGGTGGCTAAACAAGTTTTCTCAAACCCAGAAGAGGACTATACTGATAAACTTCTCAATGCTGCATTACGTTATTCAACTGTTTAATTATGTCTAATAGAAAATTTTCAAAGGATTTAGTCGATGGCCCCCATCAGGCTGCATCGCGCTCTATGCTTAGAGGTGTTGGCTTTGAAACTGCTGATTTTTCCAAACCATTAGTTGGGATAGCCTCTACTTGGTCAAAAGTAACACCTTGCAATATGCATATTAATGAATTGGCAGAATTGGTAGAGGAATCTATTGATGGCTCTGACTGCAAAGGAGTTCTTTTCAATACTATTACGGTATCAGATGGTATATCAATGGGGACTCAAGGAATGAAATATTCATTAGTCTCAAGAGAGGTTATAGCAGATTCTATAGAAACTGTTGTTGGGTGCTTAGGTTACGATGGTGTAGTCGCAATTGGTGGGTGTGATAAAAATATGCCAGGAGCTTTAATAGGATTGGCAAGATTAAATAGACCCTCAATATTTATTTATGGAGGATCTATTCAGCCAAGTTCCCTAAATACTGATTATGTTACTGTCTGTGAAAAAGTTGGTGAGTATGCAAAAGGTAGTATCAGCGAGGAAGAATTAATAGCAGTAGAGGAAGTTTCGGTTAAAGGTCCAGGCTCCTGTGGTGGCATGTATACCGCTAACACTATGGCATCGAGCATTGAGGCCCTTGGAATGAGTTTGCCTGGGAGTAGCAGTCAAGATGCAGTTTCAAATGATAAAAAACAAGATTGTCTAAATGCAGGGGCCGCAATTAAAAACTTGTTGGATCTTGATATAAAGCCTAGCGACATAATGACAAAAAAAGCCTTTGAGAATTCAATCGCGGTTGTGATTGCATTGGGGGGTTCAACAAATGCTGTTTTGCATCTTCTTGCTATGGCCCACTCGATTGGTGTTGACCTTGATCTTGATGACTTTACACGCATAGGAAAAGTTACTCCTGTTTTGGCTGATATCAAGCCTTTTGGTATGCACTTTATGTCTGAGCTTAATGCAATTGGTGGGATTGCTCCTATGATGAAGTTAATGCTTGAGCAAGGTTTACTGCATGGAGATTGCCTAACAGTTACTGGGAAAACCTTAGAAGAAAATCTTGAAGAAGTCTCCTCCTATCCTGAGGGCCAAAAAATTATTCTGCCATTATCTAACCCGGTAAAAGATTCTAGCCATTTAAGAGTGCTGTATGGGAACTTAGCTCCAGAAGGAGCAGTAGCAAAAATTACAGGTAAAGAGGGCACTCTATTTACGGGGAATGCAAAAGTTTTCAATTCTGAAGAAGAGGGTATGACAGCAATTCTTGAGAAAAAGATTTCAGAGGGCGATGTAGTTGTTATTCGATTCGAAGGACCAAAGGGTGGACCTGGAATGAGAGAAATGCTTAAGCCTACTTCTGCAATTATGGGACAAGGGCTAGGAGACAAAGTTGCTTTCATAACTGATGGTAGGTTCTCAGGCGGGACTCATGGTTTTGTGGTTGGGCATATTAGTCCAGAAGCTGAGATGGGGGGTCCTATTGCATTAATTGAGGATGGAGATGAAATCTCAATTGATGCCAATGCAGATGTTTTATCCCTTAATATTTCTGACGATGAAATGAAAAGAAGATTAGAAAACTGGAAAAATCCAAATTCGTCCCCAAAAAGTGGAGTGCTGGCAAAATACAAAAAAACGGTGCAGTCAGCATCACAGGGCGCCATTACTGACTAATTTTTATGATTAAAAGGACTTACCCCCAATCAAGACTGCGAAGAACGCGTTCAAAGGGCTATCTAAGAGACCTGATTGCTGAAAATCATTTAAGTACTAATGACTTAATTCAGCCAATTTTCATTGCAGATCAATCAGAAGCCAAAGTTGAAATACCCTCCATGCCTGGAATATATAGACATAATTTAGAATCGCTTTATGTTGAAACTGAAGAATTAGTTAACAAAGGTGTGAAAGCTGTTGCTATCTTCCCCGCAATTGATTCAAGTAAAAAAGATCAAAAAGGCTCACATGCTTTTGATGATAAAAATATAGTGTGCATGGCTTTAAGAGGGTTAGCAGACAAATTTCCTGAAGTAATTAAAATTGCTGATGTTGCGCTAGATCCTTACACAGATCACGGACATGATGGAGTTTTGTTTGATGGCAAAGTAGACAATGATAAAACTCTAGAGCTTCTTCAAGACCAAGCTCTGCTTTTAGCTCAATCTGGAGCAGATGTTCTTGCTCCCTCAGATATGATGGATGGAAGAGTAAGGGTTATTCGGAATGTTTTAGAGTCAAATGGATTTGTAGATACCGTAATATTATCCTACGCTGCTAAATACGCCTCCAGCTTTTATGGGCCATTTAGGGAGGCAGTAGGATCTTCTGCAAATCTTGGCAAGGCTTCAAAGAAAACATATCAGATGAATTTTGCTAACCTTGATGAGGCTCTTCATGAGACAGCTATGGACATAGAAGAAGGAGCAGATATTGTTATGGTTAAGCCTGGCACAGCATATCTTGATGTGGTTCATGCAATTAAATCTGAGTTTCAAATTCCTACTTTTGTTTATCAAGTAAGCGGAGAGTATTCAATGCTTAAGTTAAGTATAGATAAGGGGTGGCTTGATAAAGATGTTATGTTAGAATCACTATTGTGCTGCAAACGAGCTGGTGCAGATGCCATCTTAACCTACGCAGCAAAGCAAATAGCATCGGAGTTAAATTCATGAGTGACAACGTCAAAGAGATTACATCTGAAAATTTTGATAAAGAAGTTTTGGAATCGGATTTGCCTGTTTTAATCGATTTTTGGGCTGAATGGTGTGGTCCATGCAAACAGCTCGCTCCGACAGTAGAAGAGGTTGCTGATGCAATGGTAGGTTCAGTGAAGGTATGCAAATTAGATGTAGATTCCAATCAGGATTTAGCAGTTCAATATGGTGTTAGATCAATACCAACCCTATTAATATTTAAAAATGGTGAAGTGGCCTCAACTCAAATAGGCGCTATCAGTAAGCAACAATTGGAGGATTTTATAGCAGCAGAAGTATAAAAAACTTTGCATCTTGCGAGAAAAGGAATTATCATTTTCTCCATCTTAGCTTTATAGCTACCTATCAAATCAAAACCTTTTACTCCTAAACAACCAGAGAAAAAATTTATGAATTTAACTGAAATGAAAGCCAAGCCAATTAACGAATTGGTAGATATTGCGGAAAGTCTTGGCATTGAAGATGTAGGTCGATTAAAGAAACAAGAAATTATTTTTCGCATTTTTAAGCAACAAGCTAAAGAAGGTGTAGATATTTATGGAGGGGGTGTCTTAGAAATTTTAAATGATGGATTTGGTTTTTTAAGGTCTCCTGAGGGATCTTATTGCTCTGGTCCAGATGATATTTATGTATCACCAAGTCAAGTAAGAAAATTTAGTCTTAGGAAAGGAGATGAGATTCATGGAAAAATCAGACCTCCCAAAGATAGTGAAAGATATTTTGCGTTAGTTTATGTTGACACAATCAATAAAGAGGCACCAGAAAAAACAAAAAAGAAAATTCTTTTTGAAAATTTAACACCACTTTTTCCAACATCTCGTCTTACCTTAGAGCAAGGCAGTGGATCAGCTGAAGACCTTTCTTCCAGAATTATTGATCTTGCTTCCCCAATTGGAAAAGGACAGAGAGGATTAATTGTTTCTCCACCAAAAGCAGGTAAAACATTAATGCTTCAAAGCATTGCTCATTCAATAACTAAGAATAATCCTGAGGTTGAATTAATAGTGCTGCTGATTGATGAAAGACCAGAAGAAGTTACAGATATGTCAAGAACAGTTAGAGGAGAGGTAGTTGCAAGTACATTTGATGAGCCGCCATCAAGACATGTTCAAGTAGCAGATATGGTAATCGAAAAGGCTAAAAGGCTTGTTGAACATAAAAAAGATGTTGTCATATTGCTTGATTCAATCACGAGATTAGGAAGAGCATATAATTCAGTTCAGCCTGCTTCAGGAAAAATCCTTTCAGGTGGTGTAGACTCTAATGCACTAGAAAGACCGAAAAGATTTTTTGGGGCTGCAAGGAATTTAGAGGAAGGTGGAAGTCTTACCATTATTGCAACCGCGCTAGTTGAAACTGGTTCAAAAATGGATGAAGTTATCTATGAGGAGTTTAAGGGAACGGGTAATATGGAAATCCATCTAGAAAGGAAAATAGCAGAAAAAAGGATATACCCAGCAATTAACATAAGACGCTCAGGGACTAGAAGAGAGGACCTTTTGACAAGCCCTGAAGAGCTTCAAAGAATGTTCATTCTTCGTAAGATTCTTGATGATATGGAAGATTCACAAGCTATTGAATTCTTAATCGAAAGATTAAAATCATCTAAAACAAATGATGAGTTCTTTAGTGCCATGAAAAGTGGCAACGGGAACGGAAAGAAAAAGTAATCTTTTTAGTCTGCTCTTAGGGCAGCTTCTATCATATCTGCATCATGAGGAGAGTCTGCCAAGACAATATCTCTAAAGCCATACTCCATTGCCAAGTCCTCTATTCTTTTTGAAGCAACAACCAATGTTGTCTGTTGATTTTCATTAACTGGTAACTCTTTAGCTAAAACTCTTATACTCTGATAGGTATAAAGCAAGATTATTAATTTACCTTTACTCTTGATTTTTGAAACATCAATATTCTTTTCATCATTAGACACGTAGCAAGGAAATGTATCTATATTTGCATCGGTGAGAGAGAGTATTTGTGGTTTCTTTTCTCCACAAAACACTAGGCATTTTTTATACCCCATTTTTTCTATAACATTTGCTAAACCCTCTGAATTAAATGTTGATGGAATGGATGAGGTAAGATTAAGTTTATCCAATGCTTTCTGAGTTGCTAGCCCAATTGCCAGAATGGGAATATTTTTATTAGAAAATGGAGATTCTTGAAAAAATTTAGCTCCATAACGTACCGCAGATTGGCTTGTAAATATCACAACATCATAATTTTTAAGATTTTTGATATGTTGCATAGCTTTTATAGGCGGGTCAGTTTTGACGATTTTTGTAAGAGGTATGTGAATAAATTCTTTTCCAGACCTTTCAAGTAAAGCATTGGTTTTTTGGCTTAGATCTTTGGGTCTGGTGTTTACAATCATTTATAGTTGGATAATCTCTTTGGCACCGTTACGAATTAATTTTTCTATAAAACCCCGCATAGCATCAATTTTATTTTCTAGTTTGAATTTAATCGCCTCATTATAAACTTTAGTTCCAGCTTGATTTGAAACTCTTACTTTAAGGTTGGCACTATGGTTTTCGATCTTACAAAGAGCAGAGATTGGAGATAAGCAATTGCCTTCTAATGATGCGACAATCTCTCTTTCAATTTCTGTAGCTTGGTAGGTTAATTCGTCATTCAGCAGTTGCAGTAAATCGCCCATTTCAGATTTTAGATCAGTTGCGTTGATCTCAATACCAATTGCCCCTTGAGCTGCTGCGGATAACATTTGTTCTTCTGAAAATAAGTACGTATTTGGATGTGAGATTTGTAATCTATTTAGGGCAGCTTTAGCCACAATAAGACCATCCAAGTTTTCAGAATCTATTTTGTTGATTCTTGTTTGAATATTTCCTCTAATTGGAACAATTGTTAATTCAGAGTTCATGGCAAGTAATTGAGCTTTTCTTCTAGGCCCGGATGTAGCAATTTTAAGATTTTTTGACAGGTCATCTATTGTTAAGCCATTCTTTAAAAGAAGCACATCTCTAGCATCTTCTCTAGGTAAAGTTGCTGCAATATTAAACTGAGAATCTACCACTGCCGGCACATCTTTTAGACTATGAACCGCCATGTCGGCCAATCCGTTCCTTAAAGCTGACTCTAACTTAGATACAAATAACCCTTTGCCACCAACAGTATGCAAGGGCTCATTCGTAAGATCACCCTCTGATTCAATTTGAATAACTTCACAAACACATTCAGGATTAAATAATCGAACTCTCTCTATCACTTCATTGGTTTGAAGTATTGCAAGTGGAGAGCGCCTAGTTGCTATTCTAATTTTCATTGCAAAATCATTAGCCTCACATCTCCTATAGTTTTATCTTTTAAAATATTTTGAACATTATTAAGTTCAAGTTCAGTATGCTTATTTGTTTCGAGAATGACTTTGCCGCCCTGATTCAGAACATTGCTTTGATAGATTGCTTTGATTAGCATCTTATAGTTAATTTGATCAAATGGAGGATCTAAAAAAATCAAATCAAATTTTTGCTGATTTGTTTTAAGCCATTTAAAAGAATCGCTACATATAGCCTGAGCATTATCCTTATAACCAAGACGATCAATATTTATTAAAATATTTTTGTACAGACTTTTTTCTTTCTCTACAAACATAACATGCCCAGCACCTCTTGATAATGCTTCTAAACCAAGACTGCCAGTTCCAGCAAATAAATCGAGACAAGATATATTATCTAATTCAAATTGAAGCCAGCTAAATAAAGTTTCTTTTACGCGATCAGTTGTTGGTCTAAGAGTAGGCGAAGCCTTAAAAACTATTCGATAGCTCTTGTTTCTACCTCCAATTATTCTTATGCTTGATGTGTTCAATTTTAAAAATTTTTACTGAGTATAAATTATAACGTCTATGTCCAAAGAACAATTTATTATTGCTATGAGATTTTTAGCTGCATCGGTGAGTGTAATTTCAACAAAAGATTCATCTAACAAACCTTACGCTATGACAGCATCCTCGGTAACCTCATTAACCATTGACCCTCCCTCAATTTTGGTTTGTGTTAATAAATATGCCAGTATTCATGATGTTTTAATCCCTGGAAAGGATTTATGTATCAATATTCTTCAAAATAATCAGCAAGAGATTTCAAATCTATGTAGTTCAAAGCAACTTGAATCTGAAAGATTTAAAAATGACTTTTGGGATATAGTAAATATTCCTTTTATTAAAAACGCTCAATCAAACATCTTTTGTAAAGTTGAAGAAACAATTCCTTATCATACCCATAAAATTGTTATTGCAAGTGTCAAAAGCTCACAAAGCGCAGAGACATTTAATACCTTGATGTATGCAGATGGAGGATACTTAGTTTGATGAGATACTTATTTATTTTTTTATTCTCATGCTCATTGCATGCAATAGAATTATCGCCTGGTAAAGATAATGCTTCTGTTTATTTTATTTCTCCAAACGATGGAGAGTCTATTTCAGGAAAAGTTACAGTCAGATTTGGTTTAGAGAACTTTGGTGTTGCTCCAGCTGGCGCTCAGGTGATGCATACAGGCCATCATCATTTAATTATTGATGCCGATCTACCTCCACTCAACCTTCCAATACCAGCTGATAAAAATCATGTTCATTTTGGGAAGGGGCAAACAGAGGTAGAGATTGAGTTAACAAAAGGGGAGCACACATTGCAGTTGTTGTTAGGAGATTTTCGTCATATTCCCCACGACCCGCCAATTTTTTCAAAAAAAATTACGGTCAAAGTTAATTAGATCTCTAGAGATTCCTCTAGGAAGGATCGAAAGTCATCTTTTACAACTGACATAGCTGAGCCTGCATTGGTGTCAGTCTCTGGTTCTATCTTCATGTCCAGTAAGCCAACTAAGCCATGCATCATTGCCCAAAATTTTATGCATTTTTTTCCAAGCGAATCCTCAGATATTCCTGGAAATAGCTCTTTTAGGATTTGAACTAATTCTTCAAATGCGCCTGTGGCTGTATCTAACAGCTCTGGGAATTCAACTTTATCAATGACAGGGCTATGCATTAGATCATAGGTTTTTCTTTTTTCAAGACCGAATTCAAGATAGGCAAGACCCATTTCAAGAAATCTATCTTTTGCGGTTGCCTTGCTTTCTTTGTTGGTTGCCGCCCTTAATCTTTCAGTTAACTCTTCAAAACCTCTCTTGGATACCTCCGCAAGAAGACATTCTTTTGTTTTAAAATGTCTGTAAGGGGCTGTTTGAGAGACACTTGCCTCTTTTGCAATAGACCTCAAACTCATGTGATCATGCCCGCTAGCTTCACAAATCTTGCAAGCGCTTGAAATTAATTCTTCTTTTAGATTCCCGTGATGATATTTCATAATCGAATAATGTTGACAGTGAATACATTAAATATATACTATGTTTACGCTGCTAACATTACTAGCATAACATACTAATTTTTATGAATAAATTTTTGAAATCATTATTATTTTTCTTTCTAGCTTTTGACTTATCAGCGAATGCATCCTTAGAAATTACAACAATTGAAATTCAAGATTCTTATAATATAACTCAGCGCTTTCCTGGAAAGATACTTCCACTAAATTATTCCGAGTTAGCCTTTGAAATTCCTGGAAAAATTTTTGAAGTCAAAGTTGATATAGGAGATGCAGTTAAAAATAATGAAATATTAGCTGCCTTAGATCCCTCTGAAATGCAGGCTAACTTTAATCAAGCAAAGGCACGATATGATTTATCAAGCCAAGCATTGAAAAGATATAAAGATTTAAAATCTAAAGGTTTTATTTCTAATCAAGAATTAGATCGGGCAAATTCAGAATATTTGATAGCTAAAGCGCAGGTAGATTTGTATTCAGTTAAATTGGAGCAGACTATGATTCGGGCCCCATTTAGTGGATACATTCAGAATAGATTTTTAGATGCTGGAACTGTTATCGGTCCTGGAGCACCAATTTTAGAAATTATTGATTCGAAATCTGTTGAAGCCCATGTTTCAGTTCCTGCTAATATTATTGAGGGATTAGTTATTGGACAATCATATGACTTTTCGATAGATAGTAAGATTTATCAAGCTTCACTAAAGCGTTTTGCAAAAATGAGCAGCCAAGGCACAGATAATAGGCTTTGCATTTTTGAATTTACTGAATTTATAAATCCTGGCTCTATTTCATACCTTCAATTGCAACAAACCAAATCGGTCACAGGTGCCTGGGTGCCCCTAAAATCTCTTTCTCAAGGAACTCAGGGTTTATGGAATATCTATACTGTATTTAAGGACCAAAATAACCAATTCTCAGTTTCAAAAGAGATTGTTGAATTAATTCATGTTGAAGGAGATAACGCCTTCATTGCTGGAACAATTTCAACAGGAGATATGGTTGTTGCAGGGGGAGCAGAGCAAGTGATTGAAAGTGAGATACTCAAGGTTAATTAAACCATGTTATTGCTCAGGATTTTATTTAATAGACCAAGAGTTTTTGCACTACTTTTAATATTTATTTTTCTATCAGGAATTTTTGCATTAAGCACAGTTCCAAGACAGGAAAATCCAGAGCTTGCTCAACGGTGGTCAACAGTCCAAACGATTTACCCTGGAGCCTCTCCCACAAGAATTGAAACTCAAATATTGGAACCTATGGAGGCAAAACTTAGAGAGGTTTATGAGCTTGATGAAATTGTTTCATTTGCTTCACAAGGGTTTGGTACTACGGTTTTAGAAATTAAAGATGAGGTAACTCCAAATTTAATTGAACAAGTTTGGTCAGAAGTTCAAGATAAAATCGATCAATCATCATTTTTACTTCCAGCCGATGTTAAACCTCAATTAATTCGAAGCAGTGGCCCTCCTTCGACATTGATTTACGCATTAACTTGGAATGGCAAGGGTGAGATTCCATTAATTTTACTGTCACGTATTGCAGAAGACCTTCGTCAAAGCTTGGCATATGCGGGTGGTTCAGATAGAAGTTTTGTCTTTGGTGCTGCAGATGAGGAGGTCCTTGTAGAAATTGATAACGCGAAGCTTTCTGCATTAGGGCTAACTTTTCAAGAGGTGGTACAGGTATTATCAGCGCTTGATACAAAAAAACCTATTGGACAAATTTCTAAAAATGGCAAAGAGCTTCTAGTTAAATCAAAAGATAATTTAACCAATCTTTCTCAAGTTGCTAATCTACCAATCAAGGTATTTAACGATTATGAAATTATTCGTTTGGGCGATATTGCACAATTGTCGAAAAATCCAAGAGATCCCCCAGAAGAATTAAGTCTCTTTAATGGAAAAAAAGCAGTTCTAGTTGAAGTAAGAGGAGCTTTTTCACAAAGAGTGGATCTTTACGTAAAAAATGCTGAAGAATTAGTAGATCAATATAGGGAGCAATTGCCATCAGAGATATCTTTAGAAAAAATCTATGATGAGTCTTTTTATTTTAAAGAAAAGTTTAATAATTTATATTCAAGTATTCTTTTTGCAACATTTATAGTTATTGGCATTAGTTATTTTTTGCTTGGCTTTAAATCAGCTCTAATCGTTGGATCAGTCATACCCTTAACCATCTTCTTAGTATTATTTGGTTGTAAATTGTTGGGCTTACCCCTTCATCAAACCTCGATGACTGGAATTATTATTGCACTCGGATTATTAATTGATAACGCAATAATAGTGGTAGAAGATTTTAAATATAGACGCAGTCTAGGTCACTCCAGAGAAAAATCATCAACAGAAACCTTTCATCATTTGTGGATACCTTTATCTGCAGCCACTGCTACAACTGCGTTATCTTTTTTTCCTATTGCAGCTGGTCAAGGCCCAAGCGCAGAATTTGTTGGAGGTATGGCTAAGACGGTCATATTATCAATCACATCCTCTCTTTTCCTTGCGCTGTATGTAGTTCCGGTTCTATTGAATTACATGGACAAAATTAAGTATTTTGATAAAGAAATTTTTGCTGGTAATGGCTTTTCAAATGCTAAGTTGGTAGCAAGGTATAGGAATATTCTTACTTGGGCATTTGCTGTCCCTAAACGAGCCATTTTAATAGCTATGGTATTGCCAACACTGGGCTTTCTATCTTTTCCATTTTTAAAGGCTGACTTCTTTCCCGAGTTAGATAGAAATATGTTTAGGGTGATGATAGAGCTTCCGGCAAACTCAAATGTT
>Ga0208127_1001323_pt1 | contig 12353 bp, 11 predicted proteins | sample ETNtaG_6_FD_185751 | JGI IMG/M metagenome (GOLD analysis project Ga0208127, IMG submission 185751) | Marine microbial and viral communities from oxygen minimum zone, Eastern Pacific Ocean - ETNP201306SV45 (SPAdes) (version 2) | ecosystem: Environmental > Aquatic > Marine > Oceanic ...
GTTTTCAAAGCCCGAAACTGCTGTTAAGGCACGGAACTGAGTGTCTTCAGGCAGGGAGGTTGAGAATCCATTTACATAAACTTCTACTGTGTTCCAACCCTCTGGTTCGACAAAAATTTGATGTCGGTCTTTATCGGCAAAACGATTAATTTTATCCTCAACAGAGGGGCAATAGCGGGGTCCAATACTTTGAATTCGTCCGTTAAACATCGGTGAACGATCAAAGCCCTCGCGCAATAAGTCGTGTACTTCTGGATTGGTGTAGGTCATATGGCATGACCGTTGTGTTTTAAGGGGTTTAGCTGATGGTAAAAAAGAAAAGGTGCTTGGTTGGTCATCGCCTGGTTGCTCAATCATTTTAGAATAGTCTAACGATCGCCCATCAACTCGTGGTGGTGTCCCTGTTTTCATTCTCCCAGCAGAAAAACCTCTTTCGATAAGTCTTTCGGTAATTCCAAAAGAGGCGCTTTCCCCAGCACGTCCTCCACCAAATTGTTTTTCACCAATATGAATCAAACCATTGAGAAAGGTCCCGCTTGTCAGCACCACAGACTTGGCATAAACCTCTAAGCCCAAAGACGTTTTAACGCCACAAACCCGATCTTTGTCGAAGAGTAAGTCGGTTACCATTTCTTGATAAAAATCTACATTCTGTGTTTCTTCCAAACGCAGTCGCCACGCCTCTGCAAAACGCATGCGATCAGACTGTGCCCTTGGACTCCACATTGCTGGACCTTTAGATTTGTTCAGCATCTTAAATTGAATCGCTGTATTATCGGTAACAATTCCGCTATATCCGCCAAGCGCATCGATTTCCCGAAGAATTTGACCTTTTGCTATACCCCCCATAGCAGGATTGCAAGACATTTGTGCTATGTTTTGCAAATTCATAGTAATCAAAAGGGTCTGACTCCCCATGTTTGCGGCGGCGGCGGCGGCCTCAGACCCCGCGTGTCCTGCACCAACAACAATGACGTCATATTCTTTTGCAAACATGTCCTATAAGGATTTATGTTCCACGTGGAACCGTTTTAACATTTCTTCTTCTTTCTTCCGCATGATCTGTTTGTCATTGTGGGTTTTGTCTGAATAGCCTACACAATGAAGTATGCCGTGAATGAGTACCCTTGCGAGTTCATTTTCTACGGTCACACCTTCGCGAGTAGCGTTTTCTGACACACGATCAGTCGATACCGCAATATCACAATTAACTGCTTTAGGGGTAGAGTAATCAAATGTAATCACATCTGTATAATCATTGTGGTCTAAGTGTTTTTGGTTGAGCTCCAACAGGTCATCATCATCCATCAGTGCGATATGAATATCCCCAATTTGCTTACCCAACAGCAAAACACAATCCGACATCCAACTCAAAAGCTGTTCTTGGTTTAGAACCGAAAATTGATTTTGTACTTGTAACGTAATCTTTTTCACAGGACAAAGGTAGGTGTTTCCTGTGTTGTAAGCCAATATAGAAAACAGTAAAAAACCACAACTATTTGTTTTTCAGTGATTTACATTATTATTTCTTTGGTTTCGTGTTATCATGAATAGACGATATCTTTACAAAAAATTTTGCATGGCAAATTCAGTACGCGTCCGCTTCGCCCCAAGCCCAACAGGACCTCTACATATCGGTGGGGTGCGAACAGCGCTTTACAACTATTTGTATGCGAGAAAACACAATGGAAAATTTGTGTTGCGTATTGAGGACACCGACCAGAAACGCTCTGTTGATCGTGCAGAAGAATATATCCAATCTTGTTTAGCGTGGCTTGGTATTGAGCCCGACGAGAGCCCAACCCATCCTGGAAATTTTGGTCCATACCGACAAAGCGAAAGGCGCGATGTATATCAAAAATATATACTTGAACTCGTTAAAAGCGGACTTGCGTATTATGCGTTTGATACTGCTGAGAGCTTAGAGAAACATCGCAAAAACCATGAAAAGAATGGTAAAACATTTATCTATAATTGGCACAACCGAATGAAGCTAAACAACAGTTTGGTTTTGGGGGAGAAGAAAACAAAGGAGAAGTTGGACGACGAACACCCTTATGTCGTTCGTTTTTTGATGTGGGATGAAAAGGAATCTTCCATCTACAATTGTCCGGATTCCATTCGGGGTAACGTAGCGATTGACTGTAAGTTGTTGGATGATAAAATACTCTATAAAAGCGATGGTATGCCAACATATCATTTTGCAAATGTTGTAGATGATCGCCTCATGGAAATTTCTCATGTTATTCGTGGAGAAGAATGGTTGCCTTCGTTGGCGCTGCATTTAAAGTTGTATAATGCGTTTGGTTGGACACCCCCTGATTTTGCACATTTACCTTTGATTCTCAAACCAAGCGGTAAAGGAAAGCTTTCTAAACGGGATGGCGACAAACTCGGTTTTCCTGTTTTTCCAATCCGGTGGGAAGATGGCATAACAGGTTATAAAGAAGAGGGTTATTTACCAGAGGCGGTCTTGAATTTTCTTGCGTTACTCGGTTGGAACGATGGTGGTGAAAACGAGATATTCTCATTAGAGGAGCTGATTTCGTTATTCGATTTGAAAAGGGTTCATCATGCGGGCGCGCGCTTTGATCCCGAGAAAAACAAATGGTTTAACCAGCAGCACGTCCAACGCTTATCCGTTTCTGATTTTAGTCGTCTGTGTAATGCTGTTATCGAAAGTCATGGGTTTGTCGTTCATGATGAAAACAAACTAAACTCTATCGCATTGATGATTCAGCCACGAATTGTCCTAACCACAGGGCTTTGGCGAGAGCTTGTCATCTTTTTTGAGGGGCCGAAAAGCTACGATGAAAAAGCGCTTGAAAAAGTGTGGAAAGGAAAAACGAAGAGTCTTTTACTTTCCGTGGTTGACATTCTTTCTCATGAAAATGAGGCGTCAATAGATCTGCTAAAAAACGCCATGAAGAAGATCTCCGAAGATTCGGGTTTGAGTCTTGGTGCATTAATGGGCCCGCTGCGTGTAGTAATTGTGGGGTCTCTTTCTGGGCCTGACTTATTCTTGCTAATTAAGACTTTGGGTACGAAAGAGGTAATTAAGCGTATTCAATTCGCTTTAAGAGCGATAAAATAGTCGTTTTTTGATTATCTTTAGTGGAAATCTAAAATGCATTAATCATGTCTATAATAACATATTCTTTGTTGGGCTTTCTGGCTTTTGTTTTAATCTTTGGAACATTCTTTATCGTCAAGCAACAGTCTGCTGCAATTGTTGAGCGTTTTGGAAAGTTTGTTGGGGTTCGTCATTCTGGCCTGCAACTCAAGATTCCAATTATCGATCGCGTAGCTGGGCGCGTGAGCTTACGTATTCAACAACTCGATGTTGTCGTCGAAACAAAAACGAAAGACGATGTGTTTGTTAAGATCAAAGTTTCTGTACAATACAAGGTGATTAAAGACAAAGTTTATGATGCGTTCTACAAGCTTGACTTTCCCCAAGACCAAATCACTTCTTATGTATTTGACGTTGTTCGTGCAGAGGTCCCTAAAATGATTTTGGATGACGTTTTTGAGAAAAAAGATGATGTTGCAATTGCAGTCAAAACAGAACTCAACGATGCAATGATAAACTATGGGTTTGATATCATCAAAACTCTCGTAACTGATATTGATCCCGATGCACAGGTCAAGGACTCCATGAATCGGATTAATGCTTCAGAAAGAGAAAAGGTTGCTGCGCAATTTGAGGGGGATGCGCAGCGCATTTTAATCGTAGAACGAGCAAAAGCTGAGGCTGAATCCAAACGACTACAAGGCCAAGGGATTGCTGATCAAAGGCGCGAAATTGCACGTGGGCTAGAGGACTCTGTCAAAGTGTTGAATGGGGTTAACATCAACTCACAGGAGGCCTCTGCGCTTATTGTTGTCACCCAGCACTATGACACCCTTCAGTCTGTTGGGTCTGCAAGCAATAGCAACTTGATTTTGATGCCCAATTCGCCGCAAGCAGGCTCGGAAATGCTAAACAATATGGTTGCTTCGTTTACAGCAAGTAATCAAATTGGAGAGGCAATGAAAAGGCAACGAGAAGAAGAGGGGCGTTCGAAAAAAGACAAATAAAACGATATTTTTATTTTTTAGACCAATTGTCTCGTAATCCAACAGTCCGATTAAATATGATGTTTGTTTCCGTGCTGTCTGGATCAACCACATAGTATCCTTGGCGCTGGAATTGGTAGTTTTTTCCGTGATGTGGTTTACCAATGTTTGGTTCGATAAAAGCCTGCTGTTCGGTCAAGGAGTTTTGATTTAGAAAACTTGTAAAGTCTACATCTTTGTGGCCGTCTGGATTAGGATCTGAAAACAATCGATCGTAATTTCTAACCTGAACCTGGTGGGCGTGTAGTTCCGAAACCCAATGAAGGGTTCCTTTCACCTTGCGTTGGCTTTCTTCTGTTCCGCTTCCACTTTTGCTCAGTGGATCATAAGTACAATAAACGGTTTTAATCTTTCCATTATTGTCCTTTTCAACCGATTCCGCTTTGATAATATAGGCGTTTTTTAGGCGGACTTCTTTACCGAGTTTTAGACGGAAAAATTTTCTGTTTGCTTCTTCACGAAAATCTTCTTGCTCAATCAAAATGGTTTTCGAAAAAGGCAATTCGCGAGTTCCTGCTGATGGATCTTCGGGATTATTTTCGGCGGTTAACCACTCCTCCTTTCCGTCTGGATAATTTGTGATGACAACACGTAAAGGATTGAGTACGGCCATAATCCGAGGGGCAATTCTATTTAAGTCTTCTCGGATACAGAACTCTAATAAAGAAGCGTCAATAAGGTTGTCTCGTTTTGCTACCCCCACTGCCTGAATAAAGTTTTGTAGTGAAGTTGCCGTGTATCCTCTTCTGCGGAGACCGCTAATCGTTGGCATTCTTGGGTCATCCCATCCTGAAACGGTTTTGTTTTGAACCAGCTGCATCAATTTGCGCTTACTCGTGACGGTGTAATTGAGGTTCATGCGTGCAAACTCTCTTTGTTTTGGTGCGAGGCCGGAAGTGTATATTTCGGATAAGAAAGCCTCATAAAGATCGCGATGTGGTTTAAATTCTAAAGAGCACAATGAGTGTGATATTTTTTCGATGTAATCCGACTGTCCGTGTGTCCAATCATACATTGGATAGATACACCATTGATCGCCTGTTCGGTGATGGGTTTGAAATAAAATTCGGTACATGACAGGGTCGCGCAGCAACATGTTTGGGGAGCTCATGTCGCCCTTAAATCGCAAAACATGACTTCCTTCTTTGTGTTTCCCCGCTTTCATTTCGGTAAAAAGAAGGAGGTTTTCTTCTGCTGTTCTTGTACGATAGGGGCTGTCTTTACCTGCTTGGGTTGGTGTGCCTTTTTGCTTTGCAATTTCCTCTGATGTTTGCGAATCAACATAGGCCTTTTCCGACTTGATTAGGTCAAGTGCCCAGTCATACAGTGTTTGAAAATAGTCGGACGCATAGCATTCTTTATCCCAGCGAAAGCCCAACCACTGAATGTCTTTTTTGATGGCGTCTACATAAAGTTGTTCTTCAGCTGCGGGGTTCGTGTCGTCGAACCGAAGATTTACTGGTGCATTATATGACATGCCTAAACCGAAATTGATGCAAATTGCTTTTACATGTCCGATATGTAAAAATCCATTCGGTTCGGGTGGGAAACGAAAACGTAAAGACTCTTTAGATAGGCCTTGCTTTAGATCTTCATCAATAATGTGTTCAATAAAGTTTTTCGAAGGGTTCACGCTGTGTTTATTTATGGCAAAGGTAATTAATTCACACAGGAAGAGCTGCTTTGTTTGTTATCTTTGCAAAAAATAAATATGGGCCAAATTTATCTAGAAAACATCCGAACATATAGCCACCATGGTTGTATGAAAGAGGAGACCGTTATCGGAAGTAAATACCGGGTTGACTTATGGGTAGATGCAGATTTGACGGTTGCTTCTTCGTCAGATGATTTAAATGACACGCCAGATTATGTTGTCCTTCATCAAATTGTTGTAGAAGAAATGAAAGTACCTTCTCGGTTGTTGGAACATGTAGCACAACGAATTATTAATCGTATCAAATCTTCCGTTGCTGGTTTAGAGCATATTCGGGTACGTGTATCAAAAATCAATCCGCCTATTGGGGGTGATGTACAGTCGGTTTCCGTTTTGTTGGAAGAATGATGTCTTCTCTGGTTGTTTAAAATAGCTTACTTTTACCATTGAATTTGGCACCGTGGCCGAGTGGCTAGGCAGAGCTCTGCAAAAGCTTGTACAGCGGTTCGAATCCGCTCGGTGCCTCTTTATTTACTTCCATTGATTTATAGAGGGCAATAAAACGTCTGGCTCTGGGGCATAAACACCTTGATAAATAAAATAGATTCCAAAGATAACCAACAAAACACACACCGAGAGTCTGATTTTGTAGATCACAGTGGGGGTAAGCGTTTTGCTCAACTGTTTGGCAAGGACAATTTTTATAAACCCTAAGATCAGATAACCTAGCATAACGGTTGAAAAGAAAACAATAATACGACTGGTCTCTAGTTCCAATGTGGGTGCGATTGAGACAAGCAAACCTAACCAAAACAAAAAGGTTCCAACATTGATGATGTTTAAAAAGAAGCCTTTGATGAAGTATGAAAACAAACGAAAACCTTTCGGTTCTATTGGTTCATTTTCGATGATTTCCTCTTTTTTTCGAATTGTTGTGATTGCACTAATTATTGCATAAACCATCAGCAATACTCCGCCAAGTATATATAGATTTGGGTTATCCTTGATGTCTGCTAAGAGTGATTTTGTACCTAGAAAGGCAACAAGAACAAAAACTGCGTCCGCAAAAACTGCGCCTAGGTCTATTAAGAAAGCGGATTTGATTCCTTTGCTGATACTTGTTTCTAATATCAGAAAAAACAGAGGACCTGTAGCAAAAATCAACAGGACCGAAAACGGTAGTGCTGAAAGAATATCATTCATTACTCTTCGGGAAGTTTTGAAAAAAGAATAGATCCTCCTAGTGTTTTGTTATGAACCGTCTTTAATGGGTTCCCATAAACCCTGGCTACTCCTCCAAATCGTGTTGTGAGATCAAATAGAGATGTGGCTTGTACCTCGCACGATCCTCCAAATGTGATTTGTGCAATACTTTCTTTTGATAAGGTTCGTTGTGCGTCTACCGTTCCTCCTGATGAGATGCGGATTTGCTGTTGTTCTACCTCTCCCGCTACAATAATTTTCCCGCCTGTATTTGCAGTGTAGTTTACTTTTTTTGCGAATAAACTTAATTCTATTTCTGCTCCTTTCTTGCTGCGAATATGTAGCTCTTTTGTTTGGAGCGTGTCTAGAACGGAAAGATATGCCCCACGGCTTACTTCAACTTTACTGATGTCGCCAGTAAAAAACAACTCAATGTTCGCATCAATCCCTTTTAAAGTTTGAAAAGGCTTCATACTGATTTTGAGACGGCCGTCTTTATTTATGACCGTCACGCCTTTTTTATTTTCACTTGTTATTGAAATTGCGTTTTTATCTCCTGAAATCAGCGTAACGTGTAATCCGTCTTTGATGATGAGTTCTGTAAACTCTCCTATTGTTTTTTGTTGGCTAAAAACAATTGCAGAAAACAGAAAGAAAACAAGCCTAAAATTATTCATGGGTAAGCTTTATTCAAAATTACATAAAACTAATCGTCTGCAATGGATAAATCGATTTGTCTCTTAATTAAATCTGTTGCTTCGATCGTGACTAGAACAGAATCACCGAGCTGATACTCCTTTTTGGTTTGTTGACCAATCATCTTTAATTGGGCTGCATCATAATAATAGTAATCATCCGGGAGGTCTTGTATACGAACAAATCCTTCGCACTTACTCTCCACTAATTCAATAAAAACACCCCTGTCTGTAACTCCTGAAATGGATCCTTTTTGTGTTGAACCAATATACTTTGAGATATACTTGACCTGCATGAATTTTATGGAATCGCGTTCTGCTTTGGTGGCAAGAATTTCCTTATCTGTACAGTGTTTTAAATGTTGCTTTAAGTCGTCTGTTTTTGGAAGGCTTTTTTGAGTAAGATAATGCTGTAATAAGCGATGAACAATTACATCTGGATAACGCCTTATCGGAGATGTGAAATGAGTGTAATGTGAAAAATGAAGACCGTAGTGTCCGATATTTTGTGTGGTATAAATCGCTTTACTCATACTTCTGATGGCTAAATTATCAAGTAGATTTTTTTCGGGCTTTTGATCGATTTGTTGAAGTAATGAATTGATAGATTTTGCAATTGTGTTTGGTGTGTTTAAGTTGAGTTTATATCCCAACCCAAAAGCAATTCGTGCAAATTGTGCGAGTTTTTCTTCATCGGGTTCATCATGTACTCGATAAACAAAAAGTGATGCTTGTTTACGTTTCCCAATATAGGTTGCAACAGATTCGTTTGCGAGAAGCATAAACTCTTCAATTAGATGGTTTGCTGCTTTACTTTCTTTTATCAAGACCGATTTTGGGTTGTTTTGATCATCTAAATCAAAGCGGACTTCGTGTTTGTTAAAATTGATTGCTCCATTTTTGAGGCGATTTTTTCTTCTTGTAGATGCGATGGTTTGGAGGTATTGAATCGCTTGAAAAACATCGTCATTAACTGTATTTTCGGTTGATGTTAAGGAAATCTTCGGTGGGATTGTCTTGGATTGTGACGAAATCATATGTTGCGCTTCTTCATAAGTAAAGCGCGCATCTGATAAAATCACCGTTTTCCCATACCACTCCGATTTCACTACACCAGCGGAGGTGATTTCAAAAACAGCAGAAAACGTTAATTTTTCTTCATTTGGCCGAAGGGAACATATTTGATTCGACAATCTTTCTGGCAGCATAGGAACTACTCGATCCACCAAATATATCGATATGGCTCTTTGAAATGCTTCTTTGTCTAGTACACTTCCTGGCTTAACATAATGAGAAACATCCGCAATATGTATACCAACCTCAAACAAATCTTTTGAAAGAACTTTGAATGATATCGCATCATCAAAATCTTTCGCATCCCTTGGGTCAATGGTAAACGTTAAGACATTTCGAAAGTCTCGACGTGCTGCGATTTCTTCTTTTGTAATCTCTATTTTGAGTTGCGTTGCATAATCCTCAACCTCTTTATTAAAATTCCATGGCAAACCATGGGTCGCCATTATGGTATGAATTTCTGTTTCATGGTTTCCGGGTCTACCTAAAATTTCATTAACAACGGCTTGTGGATAGTTGGATTTCCGTTTCCATTCTTGTATGGAAACCAAAACACAATCTCCCAACTTTGCTTTTCCTATATTTTCTTTTGATAATAAAAAGGGAAGATTGATGTTTTTCGGTTGTACAGAAAAAGTATCACCAAATTTTTCGACAACTCCCACATATTGTGTTTTTTGCCTTTTAATAATATGAACAACAATTCCTTGTTTTCTTCGCTTTCCTTTTGACGCCATGATTTTGAAAGAAACCGTATCACCATGAAATGCCTTATTAAAATGTCGTCTATCAATAAACACGTCCTCCACAAAATCATCCGAAATGAGGTACCCGTTCCCTTGACTGTTCACATCTAAAGTTCCTTCATGAAGATTTGATGAAGGTTTAACAAAGTACTTTCCTTTTCCTTGTTCTTCTATAAACCCTTTATTTTTTAATTTTTTTAAAGACTTGGCGATATGATTTCTTCCGCTTGGGTCATGAATTGACAAACGACTACAAATTTGTTTGTAGTTAAGTGGGCTTCCATTTTGCTGGATCAAAATGTTGAGAATAGCATCTTTTGTTGTGTGTATTTTTCCCATGTTTTAGAAGATGCAATTTAGAACTTTAAATCTTGAACTAATTAAAAGCTTTTGTGAATTATCAACTTTATTCTACTTATCATTATTATCTTTCTTTTTAAAATAATATTTAAGTAATTATAATAGCTTGTTAATATCTATGATAACCCTAATTTTCCTTCTTATATTATTTGTTTATAACACAAAAGATTATGTTTAAAACATGTGATTTAAAAACAATAAAATATATCAAAAACATATAATTTATTAAGGTTGTTAAAAACCCTGAGTTTATAAACATTCCTATCAACAAAAAAGTTAGTTAATTTTGTGATAAACAAAACCCATGAATATTTCTATTGGCAACGATCACGCTGGAACGAGTTATAAGCTAGAATTACTTTCTTATTTAATCAAACAAGGGCACACTGTTACCAACCACGGAACTGATGATGAAGATAGTATGGATTATCCTGATACGATCCACCCTGTTGCCGAGGATGTATCAAATCAGAAATCAGATATAGGGATTATTATTTGTGGTAGTGGAAATGGTGCAAACATGACGGCAAATAAACACAAAAGTATCCGTTCTGCCCTTTGTTGGAACTCACAAATAGCCGCTTTAGCTCGTCAGCACAACAACGCAAATATACTAAGCTTACCTGCCCGGTTTATCTCTTTAGACGAAGCAAAAGAAATCGTTGATCTTTTTTTATCAACTGAATTTGAAGGCGGAAGACACCAACGTAGAATCGAAAAAATTGATAAATGAAACTCGATTGGAGAATATATAAATGGAGTCAAATCACAACAGATATTTTATATTCAGTCCTTGCATTGCGATCAGAGGTTTTTGTTGTAGAACAAGATTGTGTTTATCAAGATATTGATAACAAAGATCAGAAAGCAAAACATTTGTTGGGTTATGATAAAGATGTTTTAGTTGCTCATAGCCGACTTCTAAAACCAGGTGATTATTTTGATCAACATTCTTTTGGTCGAGCTGTGGTTAAAAAATCACATCGTGGGTTGGGATTAGGAGATGAACTCGTAAAGCGCTCTATCAAAGAATTAGGAGATCAAACAGAGATAAAAATCTCTGCCCAATATCATCTCGAAAAACTATACAAAAAAAATGGGTTTATATCTGTCGGTAATACCTATTTAGAGGATGGCATTCCTCACATTGCTATGTTTCGCAATCTTTCCACTTCGTCAGTAGCGCTGTAAACGCTTGATAAATTTCGCTACTGCTTTTTACGACCTTTTTAGTATAAATAAAATAGCCGACACCATAAAAAGAATCGCCGAGTACATGTTTTTGAAGTCGAAAGGATTCTCGCATTCTACGTTTGAGTAAATTTCTTGTAACGGCAGTAGCGTGTAGGCGTTTTGGTGCAGAAAAACCAACCTTTAATTCGGTCTGACTTCGGATGTATTTTAACGTAATTCCACCAGCAGACATACTTTTTCCTGAGTCAAACAACTTTTGAATTTGTGTTTCATTTTTGATGCGCATCTGTTTTGGAAAAGAAGCCATTATTTAATCGGGTAAATATCATTATTTGGATTTACATCTGCTTTAAGCCCAGTAGGGTTTAATTGAACAACCTTAATATTTACCAAAGGTATATCGATTTCAAACTGATAGGTTGGATTCGCCCAAGACCAATCACTTAATGTAGTGACTTCTTGATCTAAAAACGACTTTTCTCCACGCATCATCCGTAACGGGATATAGTAATAAAAAACAGATCCATCAACTCCTTCCACATACACTTCAACAGGCATCGGTAGATTCCCAATACGCTCTAAAGTAACCTTTGTTTTTTGCCCTTTCTCTTCAATCTGTCGAATTCCATAATCAATAGTATTTGTTGTGCGAATCCAGTCGTTGAGATACCACTCCAATTGCATGCCAGAAATCTTTTCCGCAATACGCTTAAAATCATTCGGTGTTGGATGACTAAATTTAAACACCTCATAATATCTTTTTATCGTTTTCCTGAGGTTGTCTGCACCAATAATATATCCTAGCTGAGCGAGGAAAACAGCACCTTTTGAATAACTACCAATCCCATAAGCAAAATTATATTCAAATCGATCAGCGTGTGTTGTTAAGGGTTCTTCAACACCTGAACTCACAAGCTGATAGTAGCGATTATAAAAACTGGAATAGGGATCTTCTGTTCCCAATATCGCAGACTCACAGAGCATATCGTAAAAAGAAGTAAACCCTTCATCCATCCAAGCGTATTTTGCCTCATTGGTACCCAACAAATGATGAAACCAACTATGCGCCAGTTCATGTGCAGTCACCCCAAACAAGCTTTTATACTCCCGTTCCCCAGTGATGAGTGTGCACATAGGGTATTCCATCCCACCATCACCCCCTTGAATAACAGAGTATTGTTTGTATGGATACTCACCAATATTTGTATTAAAAAAAGCCAGCATTTTAGCGGTGTCTTCCTGGAGTTGTTTCCAATTGTCTAATATTTCTGGATTGTTGAGGTATAGGAAGTGTAATTCCACACCACC
>Ga0208127_1001327_pt1 | contig 12344 bp, 9 predicted proteins | sample ETNtaG_6_FD_185751 | JGI IMG/M metagenome (GOLD analysis project Ga0208127, IMG submission 185751) | Marine microbial and viral communities from oxygen minimum zone, Eastern Pacific Ocean - ETNP201306SV45 (SPAdes) (version 2) | ecosystem: Environmental > Aquatic > Marine > Oceanic ...
TTTTCCTGATAAAGAATTAATTGGAAAAATTATTCTATTTCTGAATCTTTCAACATATAATTTTTTATTTTCATCGTAATAAAATAATCCAGACTCGTTTAAAATTTTCACATCATAATTTTTGCTTAGTTTTTCGTAAATACTTGAATTAAAATTAACAAATCCGATCTTAAATTCTTTAATAATCTTATTGCCAATTTTTCTTTTTCTTAAATAATCTAAAGCTATTTTTGAATTAGAGTTATTTAGTAACTCATTGTGATAGTGATCAGCGTAGTCTGAATATATACTGGTGTATTCATTCCATTCTTTTTCTCTTTGCTCATCAACTTTAGAAAACCTATAAGGTGCCATTCCAGCTAAGTTAGCTAAAAATTTTACTGCTTCGCCAAATTTAAAGTTTTGCATTTTCATCACAAAGTCAAAAATATTTCCATGTTCTGAAGTACTAAAACAATGATAAAAACCTTTCTCATCATTTACAGTGAAAGAAGGAGTCTTTTCATTTTTAAAAGGTGATAGTCCTACAAACTCCTTTCCTCTTTTTTTTAATGACACATATTTTGAAACAACAGTAGAAACTTTCAGCCTTATTTTAATTTCGTCAAGATACTCTTTTGGATATTTCATTATTTATTTAATAGTTCCTTTAGCATTGAACCAGCTTTCGAAAAATCTATGCTGTCAGAATAATTCTTTTTCAGTTCACCCATTACTTTACCCATGTCCTTAATAGTTTGAGCTCCGACTTTTGCAATAATTTCCGAACATATTTTTTTAGTTTCTTCTTCGCTTAGTTGTTTAGGTAGGTATGTTGATAGTAAGTCTATTTCTCCTTGCTCTATTTTTAACAAATCCTCTCTCTTATTTTTTTTGTAAATTTCAACTGATTCGTTTCTTTGTTTAATCATTTTTTTTAAAAGTTTTTTAATATCTTCGTCATCTGTCTCTTTCTTATTTGGTCCTGATCTATTTGAAATATCCAAATCTTTTATCCCAGACAGAATTAACCTGTAAGTTGATATCTTGTTTTTATCTTTCGATTTTAGAGCAGTTTTATACTCGTCGTTAATTTTTTCTTTAATGGACATTTTTATCTAACTTAACTTAAAGATTTTTTCTTAAAAGAAAAATTGTTTTTTTTTTTAAATTTTGTATTAGTTCAGTTGCTTAACTCGAGCTTTTATTGTATTAACCTTTAACTCATGAGTTGTAATTGAACAAAAAACAAAAAGTAAACTCAAAAAAAAAATCAAATTTTAGCCCGGGTATTTTAGTTCTTGAAAATAAATCAATTTTTAATGGAATTGGTATTGGTTATGAAGGTACTGCTACAGGAGAAGTTTGTTTTAATACTTCAATAACCGGTTACCAAGAAATAATTTCAGATCCCTCTTATGCGGGACAAATTATTAATTTTACCTTTCCCCACATTGGAAATGTTGGAACCAATAAGCAAGATAATGAATCTGAAAAAGTCTGGACTAGAGGTGTGATTTTCAATTCAGAAATAACTAATCCCTCAAACTACAGATCATTAATTGAGTTAGATTTGTGGCTTAAAAAAAATAAAATTGTTGGTTTAACTGGTTTAGACACTAGAAGCTTAACAAATTTTATAAGAGATAAGGGAGCGCCAAGGGGAACAATTTCTCACATAAAAAAAGGTGTTTTTCCAATAAAGAAACTTATTAATAAAACATTAAAATGGCCAGGTCTCAACGGTCTGGATTTAGCAAAAACAGTTTCTACTAAAAATAAATTTACTTGGAGGGGATTGCAAACATGGACAAAAGAAGATGGTTTTAAAAAAACGAAAAAAAAGAAATTTAGAGTAGTTGCAATTGATTATGGAATTAAAACAAACATTTTAAGATATTTTTCAAATTTTTATTGTGATGTAATAGTTGTGCCGTGTGATGCTTCAGCTGAATATATCATGACACTTAAACCAAGTGGAATTTTTTTGTCAAATGGCCCTGGTGATCCTGCGGCGACAGGCAAATATGCAATTAAAATTATAAAAAATCTTATAAAAAAAGGTTTACCAATTTTTGGAATTTGTCTTGGACATCAATTATTAGCTCTTGCTCTAGGTGGTAAAACAAAAAAAATGAAACTTGGACATAGGGGCGCGAACCATCCTGTTAAAAATCTTAAAGATAATAAAGTTGAAATAACTAGTCAAAATCATGGATTTGAAGTGACCAAAAATAATTTGCCATCTAAAATTGAAATCACACACAGATCTTTATTTGATAATAGTATTGAGGGTATCAAGTTAAAAAATAAACCAGTTTTTTCAGTACAGTATCACCCTGAATCAAATCCAGGTCCTCAAGACAGTCATTATCTATTTAATAACTTTATTATGGAAGTAAAAAAATATGCCAAAAAGAAAAGACATTAAAAAAATTTTGGTAATTGGTGCTGGGCCAATCATTATAGGTCAAGCATGTGAGTTTGATTACTCTGGAACTCAAGCATGTAAAGCACTTAAAGATGAAGGCTATAAAGTTGTTTTAGTCAATTCAAATCCTGCAACAATAATGACAGATCCAGAAGTTGCAGATCAAACATACATTGAGCCAATATCCATAGAAGTACTTGAAGAAATTATCAAGAAAGAAAAACCTAACGCTATTCTACCTACAATGGGTGGTCAAACAGCATTGAATCTAGCTTTGAAAGCAGAAAAAAATGGATTGTTAAAAAAATATAAAATTGAGTTGATTGGAGCAAATTCTAAAGCAATTGCTAATGCAGAGGATAGAAAAAGATTTAGAAAAAATATGTCAGATATTGGTATTGATCTTCCAAAATCTGAGATACTAAATAATTTTAAAAATGCCTCAAAGTGTTTAAAAAAAATTGGATTACCAGCAATCATAAGACCTTCATTTACCTTGGGTGGACTTGGAGGTGGAATAGCAAGAACAAAGAAAGACTTTTTTAAGATTGTAAAGGGTGGACTTCACGAGTCTCCTCAAAACCAAGTGCTCGTAGAAGAGTGCCTTGATGGTTGGAAAGAATTTGAAATGGAGGTCGTGAGAGATAAAAATGATAACTGTATAATAGTTTGTTCAATAGAAAATATAGATCCAATGGGAACACATACTGGAGACTCCGTTACAATAGCTCCTGCGTTAACACTAACAGATAAGGAATATCAAGTGATGAGAAACGCCTCAATTGCTTGTTTAAGAAAAATTGGTGTTGAAACTGGAGGTTCAAATGTTCAGTTTGCAATTAATCCAAAAAATGGAAGAATGGTAATTATTGAGATGAATCCTCGAGTGTCTCGATCATCTGCTTTAGCATCAAAGGCAACAGGTTTTCCAATCGCAAAAGTTGCGGCAAAACTTGCTGTTGGATACACCTTAGACGAACTTCAAAATGAAATTACAAAAGTTACTCCAGCATCATTTGAACCAACTATAGATTATGTAGTCACGAAAATACCAAGATTTACTTTTGAAAAGTTTCAAGATACTAAAGCAATTTTAGGCACCTCAATGAGATCAGTTGGGGAAGCAATGGCTATAGGCAGAAATTTCAAAGAGTCGTTTCAAAAAGCACTTGTGTCTCTTGAGATAGGTTTGAGCGGACTAGATGACATTTTTAATTATTCAAAAAAGGAAATAATTAAAAAATTAAGAGAGAATATACCTAACAAATTGTTACTGATTGCGGAGGCTTTTAGAAAGAAAGTTTCTTTAGATAAAATTTACAAGTTATCAAAAGTTGATCCTTGGTTTTTAAATCAAATTAAAGAAATAGTAGATGATGAAAATAGAATTAAGTTTAATGGTTTACCAAAAAACTACATAGAATTTAATAGAATTAAATCATGTGGATTTTCGGATAAAAGGTTATCTAAACTTACAAAATTAAAAGAGGAAGTTGTTAAAAGAAAAAGGAAAGTTTTGAAAGTGGTTCCAGTTTTCAAAAAAGTTGACACATGTGCTGCGGAATTTAAATCATTTACTCCATATATGTATTCGACATACCAAAGAAATTTTGCTCTAAATTCTGAGTGTGAAGCTAATCCAAGTAATAAAAAAAAGATCATTATATTAGGTGGAGGTCCCAACAGAATTGGGCAAGGTATTGAATTTGACTATTGTTGTTGTCAAGCTAGTTTTTCACTTAAAGATGCAGGATATGAAACAATAATGATAAACTGTAATCCCGAGACAGTTTCTACCGATTATGACACAAGCGACAGACTTTATTTTGAGCCTTTAATAGATGAATATGTGGAAAATATAATTTTAAAAGAAAAATCAAAAGGGAATCTATTAGGTATAATTGCACAATTTGGAGGACAGACTCCTATTAAACTCGCAAAATTTCTTGATGAAAATAAGTTGCCAATTCTCGGAACTCAATATTCATCAATTGATCTCGCAGAAGATAGAGACAGATTTAGAGATTTATTGATTAAATTAAATTTAAAACAAGCAGAAAGTGGAATTGCTAAAAGTTTTAACTCTGCAGTTAAAATAGCTCGTAAAATTGGTCTTCCAGTAGTCGTACGTCCCTCTTATGTCTTGGGTGGGAGAGCTATGGAAATTGTTCACGATGAGGATCAATTAAAAAAGTTTATTAAACAGGCTTTTGATGCGTCAGAAAATAATCCAATTTTAATTGATAAGTTTATTGATAATGCAATGGAAGTTGATGTTGATGCGATTGCAGATGGAAAAGATGTTTACGTTGCAGGTATTATGCAACATATAGAAGAAGCAGGAATACATTCTGGAGACTCTGCTTGCTGTTTGCCGCCAGTATCAATTAAAGAGAACATATTAAAAGACATAAAAGTTCAAACAAGAAAATTAGCTTTGGCTATGAATGTTAAAGGTTTTTTAAATATTCAATTTGCAATTAAAAAAGATGAAATTTTTGTTATAGAAGTGAACCCGCGAGCGAGCAGAACTGTTCCATTTGTTTCAAAAGCTAACGGTATCCCTTTAGCTAAAATTGCCTCTAGAATAATGGCTGGAGAAAAACTTTCTAAATACAATTTAAAATACAAGAAAAATAAGAGATATGCTGTTAAAGAAGCTGTCTTTCCATTTAATAAGTTTCCGGATAGTGATGTCCTGCTTGGTCCTGAAATGAAATCGACCGGAGAGGTTATGGGCTTTGATGAGGATTTTGGAATGGCAGTAGCAAAAAGTCAAATCGCTGCCTCTAATTCTTTGCCAGTAGGAGGTATGGCATTTCTATCTGTGAAAGACTCGCATAAGCAGGAAATAATAGGAATAGCGCAAAGATTAAAAAAATTTGGTTTTACTATTTCAGGAACAAAAGGAACTTCAAAAGTTTTGAATAACAATGGTATTAAATGTAAAACAATTAACAAAGTAAGTAGTGGTCGACCACATATCGTTGATGTTTTAAATTCAAAAAAAATTTCTTTGGTAATTAATACTGGAGGAGGAAATAGCGAACACAGAATTAACGACGCAAAAGCGTTAAGAAGAGGAGCATTGGCAAACAAAATCCCCTATTGCACAAACATGTCAACTGCTTATTCTTTTTTAGAAGCCATTAAATCTCTGAAAACTAAAAAGTTAGGCGTTAAATCTATTCAGGATATCTAGTCGACTTTCCAGTCAGTTTTAAAAGTTACGTAGTTCACTTGTAGGCATCTTCTCTCTTTACGAATTTCTTTTTTTTCCATACCATGCCATGTACCTGGACCACTAGTGAAAAAATAACCATAATTATCTTTATAAGGCATTGTCTTTACTTTTTTCAGGTCGTTATTATAAAAGTCAGTTCCTAAGTCTTCACTTTCATTTGTTTTATTAACAAATAGCAAACACGACATTAATTTTTCTTCAATATCACAATGAGGTTTTAACCAAAAACCTTTCCTATCACATATGACTTCAACTCTTACATAAGAATTTGACAAATCTTTACCAACAAGTTTAGAGACTTTTTCATGAGTTTTCTTGCTCTGAAGCTCTTTAATCAATTTCATTAAGTTAGGGAATTCATTTGAATTATCTTTTGTTATGAAGCATCTAAACTTAAGCGCTTGTCCACCATGAGACAACCCTTTCCTAAATTCTGGAGCTCCACCATCGATTGCTCTTGTCCCATCATAATTCAAATCATGTTCAATGGGATTTGCGATATCGGCTTTGACTATTTCGTTAATTTGTTCATCAGTAAGAGGTTTGTCCAATTCCCAATGTAAAAATGGGTCTTCAAATTTCTTCGATTTATTTTCTAGAGAATTTAAAAATGACATTATAATTTCTGTTTTATTAAATTTGCAATTCTATTAGTTTCATCAAGTTTTTCATATTTCCATATTTCTAAACTATTATTTAAATTTTTTATAATATTTAATTTACTAAACAAGTCCCTAAATTGCCTAAACCTATGATCGTCTCTTTTTGGTGGTATTTGAGCTACATATATTGGTTTTCCAGTTAAAGCAGCTTCGGAAATCATCGACGTCGAGTCACAAGTCACCACTAAAAATTTAGCGATGGACAGACCACTTAAATAAGCTTTTTTGTCAACATTTTGAATAACAAGATTTTCACTTCCAAAGAATTTATTCGCGTAATCAATGGTGTCAGCTGGAGTTCTCATGGAGGGAATAATAATAATTTGAAGATTATTTTTTTCTGCTAAACCCTTAATGTTTTCAAAAATCCTACTCAAGTTCTTTTTAACGTATTTGTAGTACTTGTTAGGACCTCCTAAAATAAGAAGTATTTGTTGTTTATTTTTATCAATCTTATCACTTAAGTACTCATGATTTTTTTCAATTTCTTTTAAAGTGAGATAATGCAAAGCACCTTTAGAGCTGATAATATTTTTACCGTTTAAGCCATCATGCTCAGGAACAATCACATAATCGAAATTTGACAATGATACTTTTGGATCTTGAATATGAATATTTACAATTTTTTTAGTTGAATTCTTTTTAAGATATAATGAAGGTATGACACTTTTTCTTCCACAAGAAATTACTAAATCAATTTCTGGTACAGTGAATTTTTTAAAAAATAAATTTGAAACAGGAGTTATTTTTGGGGGAAGAAGTTTTGCTAACAAGTTTATTTCAACTTTTTGGTGAATGTAATCAATGCCTAATGCTTTAGCCAAACCTTCGACTTGACTTATCATGCCATGCATTCCCTCTGTTAATAATAACCCTTTTAATTTAGACATAAATTACTATATAGCTTTGATATGAATCAAAATCCAACTAAACACACAAAAGTGTTAATAATTGGGTCTGGCCCAGCCGGATATACTGCAGCAGTTTATGCTGCAAGAGCTATGTTGAATCCAATTTTAGTTCATGGAATGGAACCTGGTGGACAATTAACTACAACTACAGATGTTGAGAATTATCCTGGATTTGCAAAAGTAATTCAAGGGCCTTGGCTAATGGACCAAATGAAGGATCAAGCTAAAGCTGTTGGAACTGAAATGATTGAAGATCATATTTCATCTGTTAATTTTAAGTCTAAGCCTTTTGAAGCTATTGGTGAAAGTGGTAAAAAATATACTGCAGATTCAATTATCATTTCTACAGGCGCTCAAGCAAGATGGTTAAATCTCGAGTCTGAAAAAAAATTTAGAGGCTTTGGAGTTTCTGCATGTGCTACATGTGACGGTTTCTTTTTTAAAGAAAAAACTGTTGCGGTAGTTGGGGGTGGAAATGCTGCCGTTGAAGAAGCAATGTTTCTCACAAAATTTGCATCAAAAGTAAAACTAATACATAGAAGAGATAAGTTACGAGCAGAAAAAATGCTGCAAAAAAAACTTATGGATAATAAAAAAATTGAGATTATTTGGGACTCAATCGTTGAGGAAATTATTGGGGATGATGATCCTAAAAATGTTAAAGGTTTAAAGATCAAGAATGTAAAGAATAACAAAACAAGTGATTTGAAAATCGATGGACTATTTATTGCGATTGGTCATGATCCTGCAACTCAACTGTTTAAAGATCAATTAAAAATGGATAAGGAAGGTTATTTGATTACAAAGCCTGACTCCACAGAAACAAATGTTCCAGGAATATTTGCTGCTGGCGATGTGAAAGACAAAATTTTTAGACAAGCTGTTACAGCAGCAGGTATGGGATGTATGGCTGCTTTAGAGGCCGAGAAATACCTGGCAGGTTAAATATTATTTAAGACTTTCGCAAAAAGATTTTATTCTTTTCATTGCTATCTCAAGCTTTTCCATTGAAGTTGCATAAGAAATTCTAAAAAAACCCTCTAGCCCAAAAGCTGATCCTTGGACAACTGCTACATCATTATTTTCTAATAATGACTGAACAAACTCTGTGTCATTTGTAATTTTTTTTCCGCTTTTATCTTTTTTACCTATCAATCCTTTGCAGTTTGGAAAAACGTAAAAAGCACCTTGTGGTTTCAAACAACTTATTCCTTCAATAGCATTTAAAGAGTTTACAACAAAATCTCTTCTTTCCTGGAAAGCTTTTGCTCTAACTGGGATAAAGTCTTGTTTTCCATTTAGGGCCTCAACGGCTGCTGCTTGACTTATAGATGAAGGATTGGTTGTAGACTGAGATTGTATCTTGGCTATAGCTTTAATAATATCTTTATCACCGGCTGCATAACCTATTCTCCAACCAGTCATTGCGTACGATTTGCTAACACCATTCATGGTAATAACCTTATTTTTAATTTCAGGTATTTGAGCAATTGTAAAAAATTTAAAATTATCGTAAGTGATATGTTCGTATATATCATCACTAAGTATATTCACATGCGGATTTCTTTTTAAGACCTGCGATAAATTTTTAATCTCTTGCTCTGAATAACAAGCTCCTGTTGGATTAGATGGTGAATTGAGAATAAGCCATTTAGTATTATTGGTAATTTTCGCCTCTAAATCTTTTGCACTTAACTTAAAACCCTGTTCCTCGGAACACTCTATAACAATGGGATTAGCTCCTGCCAATAAAACAATATCTGGGTACGACACCCAATATGGTGCAGGAATAATTACCTCATCACCTTTGTTTAAGGTCGCCATCATTAAATTGTAAATTACGTGCTTACCCCCTGCTCCGACAGTAATTTGATCTATTGTATAATTAAGATTATTTTCTCTTTTAAATTTTTTAACAATTGCCTCTTTTAAATCTTTGGTTCCATCCACAGCTGTATATTTTGTATCGCCAGCTTGAATAGCATCAATTGCAGCTTTTTTAATATTGTCTGGGGTATCAAAATCTGGCTCTCCAGCGCCTAAACCTATTACATCTTTTCCTGCAGCTTTTAATTCCTTGGCTTTTTGAGTAACGGCGATAGTTGGAGAAGGTTTTATTCTTTTTAAGCTATCCGATATAATGCTCATTGAAATATAATTTTATTTTATTACTTTGTTTAATATATGCAAAATACATATCAAGATTTAATTACCGATTTAGAGGGAAAAAAACCACAAATCAGTGGAAAACTTGAGGGAGGTAAGAAGTTTAAAATAATTTCAAATTTTACACCCGCGGGTGATCAACCAGAAGCAATTAAAAAACTGGTCTCTGGGGCTAATAAAGAACAATTTAATCAAGTTTTATTGGGGGTTACGGGATCAGGTAAAACTTTCACAATGGCAAAAGTTATTGAAGCTACGAATAGACCAGCTTTAATATTAGCTCCAAACAAAACATTAGCTGCTCAACTTTACGGCGAAATGAAAACTTTTTTTCCTGAAAATGCTGTGGAGTATTTTGTTTCATATTATGACTATTATACTCCTGAAGCATATGTGCCAAGGTCAGATACATATATCGAAAAAGAAGCTTCAATAAATGAACAGATTGATAGAATGCGTCACTCAGCAACAAGATCTTTACTAGAAAGAGATGACGTACTTATTGTTGCGAGTGTGTCGTGTATTTACGGATTAGGTTCCGTTGAAGCTTATAGTAAAATGACACTGACACTCCAAAAAAATTATGAATATAACAGGGAACAAATTATTAAGTCTTTTGTTGCTTTACAATACAAAAGGAATGATCAAAACTTTTATCGAGGCACTTTTAGAGTAAGAGGTGAAAATCTTGAAGTTTTTCCTTCACATCTAGAAGATAGAGCCTGGAGAATAAGTCTCTTTGGAAATAAACTTGAACAAATAGAAGAGTTTGATCCTTTGACCGGTGATAAGGTCAGAGATTTAAACTTAATAAAAGTTTATGCAAACAGTCACTACATTACACCAAAGCCTACTGTAGAGCAGGCAGTGATAAATATCCGAAAAGAATTAGAGCTTACTCTTAAAAAACATAAATCTGAAAATAAGTTATTAGAGGCACAAAGACTAGAGGAGAGAACAAAGTTTGACTTAGAAATGATAGAGGCTACTGGATCTTGTGCGGGAATTGAGAACTATTCAAGATTTTTATCTGGTAGAAAACCGGGTGAACCTCCACCGACTCTATTCGAGTACTTTCCAGATAATGCAATTATATTTGTTGACGAGTCTCATGTAACAGTACCTCAATTAAATGGGATGTATAAAGGAGATAGATCAAGAAAAAGTACACTTGCTGAATATGGATTCAGATTACCTTCGTGTATGGATAATAGGCCATTAAAATTTGAAGAATGGGATTTAATGAGAACACAAACCATCTTTGTTTCAGCAACCCCAGGACCGTGGGAACTAGAGCAGACAAAAGGTAAATACATAGACCAAGTTATTAGACCCACTGGATTAATTGATCCAGAGGTAGAGGTAAGACCAGCAAAAAATCAGGTAGATGATTTAATGCACGAGTGTAAAAAAGTTGTTGAAAAGAATTATAGAGTTCTAGTTACCACTTTAACAAAAAAAATGGCAGAGGATTTGACTGAGTATCTCCATGAGAATGGAATTAAAGTTAGGTATCTCCATTCAGATATTGACACACTTGAAAGGATAGAAATTATGCGGGATCTTCGCATGGGTGTTTTTGATGTTTTGGTTGGAATTAACTTATTAAGAGAAGGGCTTGATATACCTGAATGTGCATTGGTTGGTATTTTAGATGCAGATAAAGAAGGGTTTCTAAGATCTGAAACATCTTTAATTCAAACAATTGGAAGGGCTGCAAGAAATGTCGAAGGGAAAGTAATCTTATATGCAGATAAAGAAACAAAAAGTATTAAAAAAGCAATACTGGAAACAAAAAGAAGGAGAGAAATTCAATTAGATTATAACAAAAAAAATAAAATTGACGCTAAATCAATTAAAAAAGAAATAAGCGATATTTTAGAAAGTGTTTACGAAAAAGATTACGTAAAAATTAGTGAGGGATCAAATATAGGTGGCAATTTAAAAAAACACTTGAAGGGTTTAAATAAAAAAATGAAAGATGCTGCATCTAATTTAGAGTTTGAAGAAGCGGCTAAATTAAGAGATGAGATTAGAAAATTGGAAAGTACTGAACTTGAAATTACTTTAAATCCTAAAATAAGACAATATGATGTAAAAAATAAGCTTTATCCTAAAGGTAGATCCACACTGGGAATGCCAGGAACTAAGGTAACTAAAAAAAGAGATAAAAAGTGGAAGCACAAAAAATAATAATTACTGGGGGAGCAACTAGAATAGGTGCTGCAATCGCTAGGAGTTTATCTGGAATTAATAAAGATATAGTCATTCATTATAATAAATCAAAATCGAAAGCTGAAAATTTAAAAAAAGAACTAATAAAAACAGGATCAAAGGTTTATCTTGTTAAGGGTGATTTGGGAAAAGAAAAAGATGTAAATAAGATAGTAAAATTTGCAAAATCGAAACTAAAATACTTTGATTGTTTGATAAATAATGCATCAATTTTTGAGAACGATAAACTAGAAAATTTCAATTCAAGTAGTTGGGAAAAACATTTATCTATTAATCTTAAAGCTCCAGCAATATTATCGAGAGAATTTGGAAAAAATATAAAAGGAAAAAATAACAACATAATAAACATAATTGATCAAAGAGTTTTTAAACTTACCCCATTTTTTTTTTCATATACTTTAAGTAAAACAGGTCTTTATACTTTAACTAAAACTAGTGCCATGAGTCTTGCACCTCGTGTAAGAGTTAATGGAATAGCACCTGGACCAACGATTAAAAATAAAAGACAATCAAAAGGTCACTTTAGAAGGCAATATCTCTCAACCCTTTTAAAAAAACAAGTAGACGTGGAAGAAATATGTAGTGCTGTTGACTTTTTTATTAAAAATAGATCTATTACAGGGCAAGTAATTTCAATCGATAGTGGTCAAAGCTTAAACTGGCAAACGCCAGATGTCTTGAAAGGTAAGGAATGAAAAGAAGTAATTTAAAAATAG
>Ga0208127_1001328_pt1 | contig 12336 bp, 10 predicted proteins | sample ETNtaG_6_FD_185751 | JGI IMG/M metagenome (GOLD analysis project Ga0208127, IMG submission 185751) | Marine microbial and viral communities from oxygen minimum zone, Eastern Pacific Ocean - ETNP201306SV45 (SPAdes) (version 2) | ecosystem: Environmental > Aquatic > Marine > Oceanic ...
GACTCCAAAAGGAAGCAACGACAATTTCTTTCCGGGTACTGGACAAGGTTGGGTTCTTGTTTTGTACAAAGCTCCAGCGATTCAGAACACCTCGGTGAGAAACTGCAACCCTCCGGAAGAAGACCAGGTTGGGGCGGCAGCCCTGGGATGCCACCAGCGATGTTTTCACCAGAGCCCAATACAGGAGTGCATTGGAGCAAAGCCTTCGTGTAGGGATGCTTCGGCTGATTCAAAATAAGATCGGTTTCACCCGTCTCGACGACTTGTCCGGCATACATCACTGCAATCTGATCCGACAACTTGGAAACGACTCCAAGGTCATGGGTAATGAAAATCAAGGCCAACCCCATCTCTTTTCTAAGCTGATCTAAAAGTTTGAGGATCTCGGCCTGGATGGTGACATCCAACGCCGTTGTAGGCTCATCCGCGACCAGAACATCCGGCTTGTTTGCGAGTGCAATTGCGATAGAAACCCTCTGAAGCATTCCTCCGGATAACTCATGTGGAAAGGATTCTAAGATTCTCGATTGTGTGGGTAACTGGACTTGATTCAGTAAATTCATGGACTCATCCCGAATCTGTTTTTCCGTAAGAGCTTGATGTCTCTTGAGAGAAAGTCCGATTTGGGCTCCGATTGAAAGCACCGGGTTGAATGTTGTTTGAGGATCTTGAAACACATAGGCAATTCTATTGCCCCTGATATCCTGGAGTTTGTTTAGGTTAAATTCGAAAACCTCTGCTCCATCAAGTTGAACACTTCCATTGCTGATCGCCATTGGGGGGGATGGTGCAAGCAGACATATAGAAAGGGAGGTGATGGATTTCCCGGAACCTGACTCACCAACCAAACCCAGACATTCTCCGGGTTTGAGCACCAGATCAACCTTGCGAACCAAAGGATGATTTTCCTGCTGGCTTTGGAGATTGACTTCAAGATTCTTTATTTGAAGCCTTGAACCCTCTGATTCTGCAGATTGATTGACTGGTTCGACATGCTCCACCTCCGTGAAGGCCTTCGGACTTCGGATCGCCCCCCCACGAAGTCTGGGATCCAAAATATCCCTGATGCCATCCCCAAAAAGATTGAGGGAAATCACCAGGATCAGGATCAAAACTCCGGGGATCGTTGAAACATGAGGTGCAGTAAAAAGGACTTTTCTTCCTTCACCGAGCATCGAACCCAGATCCGCCGTAGGAGGCTGGGCTCCCAAACCCAGGAAACTGAGACCTGCCGTTTCCAAAATCATCCAACCTGCGGTGGTTGAAATCGTCACAACGATCACAGGGAGGACATTGGGAAGCAGTTCCCTGAAAAGGATATCAAGATGCCCAGCACCCGAAGTCCTGGCCGCCATGACGAACTCCCGATTGGTTAAGGTGATGGTGGTTCCCCGAACGGTCCGGGCAAAAAATGGAATGTTGACAATCGCAATCGCCATGAGAGCATTCAACAATCCGGGACCAAAGGCGGCGACGATGGCAAGTGCAAGCAGTAGATAAGGGAATGCCCAAATGGTATCAATCAGACGCATCAGCAGGCTGTCTATTCTTCCCCCGAAATAACCACTCACCAAACCGATGGTACTGCCTATTAAAGCCGCAGCAAAAGTTGCTGCAAATCCCACCGCCAAACTAACCCGGGTCCCCCAAAGAAGCCTCGATAAGAGATCCCTCCCGAGTTCATCTGTTCCCAACCAATGTCTGGCATTGAAAGGAGTTTCCAGTCGGACAGCGAGATCCGTCTCATCGGGATCGATCAGAGGGAGCAATGGGGTTATCAGACAGACCACAAGAATCAATACAATCAAAAATGCTCCAACCGGAGTGAGCTTATTTTGGTTGAGACGGAACCAGAATTCCTTTCTTGAAGCAACGGATGCACTCATCTCAAGCCTTAATCCTTGGATCGAGTGCATGCTGGAGCAGATCGGAAATCATGTTTACGATCACGTAAAAGGAGGCCACCAGCATCACCCCTCCCTGAACCAGCAGAATATCTCTTGTAGAAATGGCTGTGACCAGCATCCGTCCAATACCCGGCCACTGAAAAACAGTCTCTACATAAACGGCTCCACCCAAAACCAGTCCGGTCTGTAAGCCTAACACTGGAACCAAACCCACCAGGGCATTTCTAAAGGCATGACGAAACACAACGCTGAATTCCCTTTCCCCTCTAGCCCGGGCAGATCTCACATAATCCTGTCGGAGTTGTTCCAGCATTCCTGCCCGCGTCAAACGTGCAATGACACTGGTTGCAACAACACCGAGTGTGACGGCTGGCATCAGTAAATGAATCAGTAAATCACCAAGACTTTCATCTCCGTATGGAGTGAACATCCCACTCGCTGGCAGCCATCCCAGATGCACAGAAAACAGAGCAACTGCCATCAGGGCTAACCAGAAAGATGGCGCTGAGATCCCGATCAGTGAGATTACGGTTAATGTCTGGTCGACCCAACTGTACTGTCTCACCGCAGCCATCAAACCAGATAGGAGCCCCAGAAAGACGCAGATCAGCATCGCTGAACCTGCCAGGATCAGGGTTGGAACAATCCGATCTAAGAGTTCATCCAAAACCGGACGGTTTAAATTGTAACTCCTCCCAAAGTCGCCACTTAAAAGATTACCCAGCCAGTTGAAGTACTGTTCCACCAAGGGACGGTCTAATCCCAGTTCAGCCCTCAGTTTGGCCACATTTTCTGCTGTGGCGTAACCCTGTAGGATCGCAATCGCCGGATCTCCCGGGATGAAGACCATGATCAAGAACACGATCAGAGAGATCCCCAGAAGAACTGGAACTAGAAGGATTAAACGGGTTAAAACGTAGCGGAGCATGGCATGAAGCTTAAGTTCCCTGAATCATCCAGGGATTAAGACCGTGCCCTGATTTTCTTCATTTAAATCAAGATTTTCAATGAAGATGACAACTTTTTTGCAGGAACCAGATGGGAGGCTCCTAGGTGCCTAAGCCCTGATAATGACAAAGACACCCAGGAGAAGTTCTTAATTTTTACTTACGTTGTGAAGAAGCAGGAAAAATGAGGGTTGCAGACCAAAATTGTTAACATTTTTGGCCGTTACAGCGTTCTGCTTCCAATTGGCAATGAAGGCCCAGGGGGCATCATCGTAAACGATCCTCTGCATTTCCTTGTAGAGTGCGGCACGAACGGTTTGACTCGTGTTCCGTCTCGCTTCTTCAAGTAATACATCGACTTCTGGATTGGAATAATACCCGGAATTGAATCCACCCTTATCAGGCCAGGCACCCGTTCTTAAAGCCAGAAAAGGAAGAGTATCCGGATCATTGGTCATCCACGCCATTTCTGCCATATCGGCTTTTCCTTCAAGACCCGGGTTGACCTTTCCGAGAAACGTATTCCATTCATAGGTTTCAATCTTCACATTCAGTCCGACCTTTTTAAGATCTGCCTGAATTGCAGTTCCCATTGGAACCGGATCCAACATTCCAGAACCACCTTCCGTTACATAAAACGTCAGGGTTGAGCCCGCAAAACCAGCGTCCTTAATCATCTGACGGGCCTTGTCGGGATTATAGGGATAGGGATCGAGGCTTTCATTATACGCCCATGCAAAAGCTGCAGGGGTAGGTCCGGTGGCTACGGTCGCCGTGTTTTTCAAAACATTCTCAACCAGCGATTTTTTGTTGATCGCATGATTCACCGCTTTTCGAACCTGTTTGTTTTTGAATGGACCTTCCTTGAGGTTTAAAATTAAAAACCACAGGTGGGGTCCCGCCTGCTCCTGGACATTGTAGGAACTGTTTGAAGAAAATCGTGAAACACTGTCTGGCGGTACTTCCACCATCAGGTCCAAACCTCCTGACAGCATTTCCGCAACCCGGGTGTTTGCATCGGTGATCGGTCGAAATACAACCGACTTCAGTGGTGCTCTTCCACCCCAGTAAGCATCATTACGATCAATGATGACGTGCTGGTTGCTTTTCCATTCTCTGAATTTAAATGCACCTGTTCCTGCCGGATTACGTCCAACATCTTTTCCATGCTTTTTTACAGCAGATGGAGAAATGATAAGACCGGTCGGATAAGCAAGGTTTGACAATAATGGTGCATATGGATCGTCCATGCGGAAACTGACGGTATGCGAGCCCTTAACTGTCGTTTCCTTGATGGCTGAAAAGAAGAAGGAAAGCGGGAAAGGCCCTGTGCCTGCCTGAGGATGATCTTTGACCAACATCCGGTCAAAATTGAACTTCACTGCTTCTGCATTGAAATCGGTTCCATCATGAAACTTCACTCCCTTCCTTAACTGGAAGGTATATACCTTGCCATCATCGCTGATGTCCCAGGATTCCGCTAAAGATGGCTCCACCTCGAGGGTCCCGTCCTTGTAACGGACCAGTCCGTCATAAACATTCATCAAAATTCTGAAATCATTGACTGCCGTAACCGTAGCAGGATCCATTGATTTCGGTTCTGCGATTTGAGCTACCACTAAGACATCCTTCGGAGTAGCAGCCATGGCTGCAGTTGACAATCCGAGTAGGATTAGTCCTGTTGAAGCAATTGTTTTGAATAATTTTAACACGATTATTTCTCCTTTCTTTAAATTGAAAAGATTCAAATTTATCATGATAAATTCAACCCGTCAACAATTTATCATGATAAATTAGGCGAGAATCCTAAAAGCACGAATTGAGGTTTTATCAAATCACCTGATTCAGCAGTCTCTTGAATCAGTTGATTCGGACCATCGATTTCCGGAGAATCTTCTTTTCGAGAGCAAGTCCTCTCAGCCAACATCTATCCTTACTCATTCATAACACTGCGTCGGCAGAATATGATTAGCTCCATAAAATTGGAGTTGAAGGCTTATTTTATTGAAATGCTCACCTCTCTAAGGAATGAATGAGGATTGTGCCTCGATGTGAAAGAGGCTGTCACTTGGATGGAAAACTTAGGTTCAGATCTTTCGCGATACTCACCGCATATTATTTGATCCCCGCATACATAAACGATTGTATGAATTGTCTTTGAAAAAGAATGAATCCTAGTAGTAACGGAGAAACAGATAAGAGTGTCCCAGCTGAAATGATTGACCAGTTAACGCCAGATTCAGGCGCACCAAAAATGGCCAATCCAACAGTAAGAGGTCTTGTTTCAACTGAATTGGTAATGACCAAAGGCCACAGAAAATTATTCCAATGATAACTTACGGATACCAATCCATAAGCAAGGTATGTCGGTTTTGCAAGAGGAACATAAACACGCATCAATATAGAAAATATTTTGCACCCCTCTACTCTGGCGGCTTCCTCCAACTCCTTCGGTACTGATTTAAATGTTTGTCTTAATAAAAATATTCCAAAAGCACTCGCTACATAGGGCAAACCTACTCCAATAATTGAATCAACTAGATTAAGTTGAGACATGATTTTGTAATTTTCGACGATGAGAACTTCCGGGACCACCATTAATTGAATGAGTATGAGATAAAACAAAATTTTGTTTCCGAAAAATTCAAACCTTGCAAACGCATACGCTGCAAGAGTACAGATGACAAACTGAACAAGGAGAATAAAGGTTACAATGAGGAATGTATTTAAAAAATATCTTGAAAAAGGAGCGTAACTCCATGCTTCAATGAAGTTATCTAAAACAATAGGAGCCGTGAGATCAAAGTTCGTTGAATATTCTTGAGGATGAAATGCTGCCCAGAATGCATAAAGTAAGGGAGAAATCCAAATGATTCCAAGAAACCAGGAACTAATCGTTTCGATTGAAAATATTCTGATCTGATCCTTCATCTATAATGAATCCTTTTATCAAAGAAAACAAATTGAGCAAGAGAGATTATGGCTAGTATTACAAGTAAAAATATGGTTATTGTCGCAGCGTAGGAAAAATCAAAAAATGAAAAAGCAACTTCATAAATATAATATAATATCAAATTACTTGCGTTGTTTGGCCCTCCTTTTGTTAAAATAAATAAATGATCGACCAGCTTAAACGAATTCAATGTCGCATTGATTAAGATAAAAAGAGTTATTGGCATAAGAAGTGGAAAAGTAATCCTCCTAAAGAAATATAATTTTGAAGAACCCTCCAAGGCAGCAGCCTCTTTCAAATCCGGTGAAATGTTCTGCAGTGCTGCTAAATAAAATATCATAAAAAAACCTGCCTCTTTCCAAATTGTAATGACGATGATACATGCTAAGACAGTATTCGTGTCTCCTAACCAGTTGTGACTTTCCAATCCGAATAAAGCTCCAATCTGGTCCAACAGCCCAATATCGGGAGTGTAAAAAAAGAGCCATAAATTAGAAACCGCAATCATCGGTAAAATTGTTGGAGTGAAATAAGCCATTCTCACCAAAGTTTTCCCAGGCAATTTACTATTGACAAATAAAGCCATAATGATTGCCAAAATAATTGAGGGAATTATCGTCCCCAATGAATACCAAAGATTATTCATCACAGCTTCTACAAATACTGGATCTTCGAACATGTATTCATAGTTTTCAGCACCAATAAAAATGCTGGGTCTTTTTTTTGTCTCGTTACTGAAAAAACTAGAAATCAAAGTAGTAACAGAAGGTAAATGAGTAAAAGTACCCATTAAAATAACGGCTGGCATGACTAATAACCAACCGTAGATATGGTGTGAAATTTTAGTATTCATAGATAATTTGCGGAGGTATTAAACAACACACCTCCGCATGAATCAGAATTACTGATATCGTCTCAAGAGTCTTTCAGCACTTTTCTGGGCTTTCTCTAAAGCCTGTTTGGGACTTTCATTTCCTGTTAGAGCAGATTGTATTGCATCATCCAGCAATTTCCTTACACGTCCAGTCTGGAACGTTGAGAGTTCCGCAGTGGCATAATTCAACTGATCCCGTGCAACAACAGCAGGAGGGAAATCCTTAACATAGTTCCTTAATGCTTCTGTTTGATAAGACGAGGGGCTTACTCCCATATATCCTGTAGCCATTGACCAATGGGCAGCTTGTTCCGGACTGGTCATGAATTTGATCAGACGCATAGAAGCTTTCTTTTCTTCATCAGAACTTTGCTTAAAGATGTAGAAATTTCCCCCTCCAGTTGGTGTTCCTCTTCTTTTACTTTCTGGAAGCATTGCAACACCAAAATCAAACTTTGCATTCTTTTTAACCGTCGTTAAATTACCTGTCGAATGCCACATGATTGCGGTTTTTCCCTCAAGAAAATTTTTCCTTAAAGTTCCCCATTCAATCGTTCCGGAAGGCATAACATTGTGTTTTGAACCCAAGTCTTTCCAGAATTGTAAAGCTTCTACAACACTCGGGTGATTAAAATAGGTCTCGTTCCCATCCCCATTCATCAGGACTTGGTTATTTTGCATGGTGAGGGCACCAAACATCCAATAAGGATAACCAGTAGAAGGAATCATGACTCCCCAAGTGTTACTGTTTTTACTTACAATCTGTTTCCCGTAATCCACTAACTCGTTCCAATTTTGAGGCGGTTGGTCGGGATTCAAACCAGATTTTCTAAAAATGTCCTTGTTGTAATACATTACAATCGTGGACCTCTGGAAAGGGATCCCCCAGACTTTTCCATCCGTTACACCATTTTCCATCAGGGTGGGGTAAAAAGAATATAACCACGCTTTTTCTTCGTAGGTATTGACTAAATCATCAAACGGGACAATCGCATCCTGTTCAATCAACTCATAAATATCGATAGAGAACATGACTGACAGTTGTGCCGGTTTCCCGCTTTTTAATGCCGCTAATGCTTTAATTCTAGCGTCATTGTAATTCCCTGCATAAATAGCATTCACCTTTACATCAGGGTTTTGTTTTTCAAACTCTGCCACCATCCCATCAACAATTTTTGTTAAGGGACCACCTACTGCAACCGGATAATACATGTTTAGTTCAATGCCAAAAGCATAACTAAAATATCCGAGGAATATACTTATAAGAACCAAAGTATTCTTATAAATTTTCTTAAAATTCATAACGGATCTCCTATTGAGATTATTTGGAACGAGATGTTCCATTCATACGTAGAGTCCACTCTCTACATATTTTTAAGATTATTAAACCGGACCATTTCCGACTGTAATAACCTTTATTTTTCAAACACCTTAATATCTTTTTTATTCCATTTGATATAAATTTCTTGACTCAGATCATCAGTCTTTTTTGAATCAGTTTTTATATTTATTTCATGAGTGCCTAATGTAGTATTAATAATAGTTTCAGAACCCTGATAATCCAAGAAATTCACATGACATTTAATCCCTTTATCAGAAACTTGAATATCCTCCGGCCGCAGGCCAAATACTAAATCTTTTTTATTATCCTGCCTGAAATCAATTTTTTCCCCGTTATGATTAATGAAATGAGATTCTCCATCATGCTCGGTTTCAATGATATTCATCGGAGGGTTCCCAAGAAATTTTGCAGTAAACATATGACTGGGGTTTTCAAATAATTCCTTAGGCTTACCCTGCTGCACAATATGTCCCTCATTCATCAAAACAATTTTATCTGCCATGCTCATGGCTTCAGTTTGATCATGGGTCACATAGATCATCGTTATGCCTAATTTTTTTTGAAGTTCTCTTATTTCCACTCGCATTTGGTGCCTAAGTTTTGCATCCAAGTTGGAAAGTGGTTCATCCATCAAACATATCGGATTATCACTGATTATTGCCCTTGCCAATGCAACTCTTTGCCTTTGACCTCCTGATAATTCAGATGGCTTTCTCTTCAATAGATCTTCCAGTCCAACTATTTCAGCCACTTTGACTAATCTGGCATTTCTTTCATTTTTTTCTACTTTTCTGACTTTTAATCCAAAAATAATATTTTCAGCAACGTTCAAATGCGGAAATAACGCGTATGACTGAAATACCATTGACACATTTCTATTTGCTGGATCCGTGTTGTTTACATTCTTACCGTCAATTTCAATTTGACCGGAAGAAACCTCCTCCAAACCCGCGATCAACCTTAAGGTTGTTGATTTACCACAACCCGAAGGCCCCAAAAAAATCACGAACTCGCCTTTTTTAATTTCAATATTTAAATTTTCTACTGCTTTAGTTGTCCCCCAATATTTTGAGACGTCTTTTAATTGTATGTAATTCATTAACTATTATTTAATCAATTTGATTAATTACATATGTATATTTGAACATTGTGTTCATCCGCCACACGCATTAATTCCTGTTGAGGTTCAATATCTGTAAAGATCGCATCGATATCTGAAAAATGTGCCGTTTGTATGATAGCCTTACTATTAAATTTGGTATGATCAGCAACAATAAATTTTTTTTCCGCTATAGATATCGCCGTTTTGGAAACATGAAAATCACGGTAATCATAATCTAAAAGATTGCCCTCTGAAGTAATCGAACCAATACCTAAAATCGCATAATTTACTTTAAATTTTTTTATAAATTCAGACGTATCTTCACCTGTCAATGCCCTATCTCGATTTCGCACCAGTCCGCCGGTTAATATAATATCGAAATCAGTATTTTCACATAGAACAGATGCAACTGACATATGGTTCGTTATTACCTTTAAACCTTTATGAGTGATCAAGGCCTTTGAGACTGCTTCAGTTGTTGTTCCAATATCAATAAATATTGAAGATTCATTGGATATTTCTTTGGCGAGATGTTTCCCAATACGTTTTTTTTCATCCGCATTCTTAATTTGTCTAAAGCTATAATCCAAATTATCAAATCCCGCAGGCAAACTGGCACCACCATGATGTCTTTGCAGGATTCTTCGATGATTCAATTCTATGATTTCTCTTCGGATGGTTTGTGCTGAAACAGAAAATTCTTCCGCCATTGTCTCAATGGTCGCGTAACCGTGTCTTCTGACCCAGTCAACAATGGATTGCTGCCTCTGACTGAGTGATTCAGGTTGCGATTCAGAACTCATTCTCAGGAATTCAATAAATGAATGTTTGATTTCTTACAGGTTAAATACAATTGTGGTAAATAATTTACAAAAATAATCAAGAAGAGAGATTATGTCAAGGCAGGCAACTCTAGCTTGAAGTTGGGTCTCAATTGGCAGAACGACAATCCCGCCATGATTCAAAGAGGGGCAGTCGCCTCAAAAAAAGACAGGAAATACTTGATGATTGAAATGTAAAATTTCTTCCATCAACTCCAAAAGGAACTTGACGGCATGATGAAAGTTGTCCCGAAATCAACAAATACCTGAAAAGGCTTATGATAATGTTATTTCGTGAAGCTTTTCCAAAGACCAACCTATTCCCAGGTATGCTTTGGTGCCGTTAATACATTGCGTACCATCGGTTCAAAGTATTCCAGAGGTTGGGTGGGGTAATCAGGATCAAAGGATGTTTGATCCCATTTTTCACAAAAATCGACACAATCCTGATAAAAGGGATGATCCTTATAGCGTTCTCTGGCGTTGCGGTCTCCCCCGATGTGGTGAAAATAGTAGTAGCCCTGGAACAATCCGTGATGCTTCAACACCCAGTGATTCTTTTCACTAATGTAGGGTCTCAGGATCGAGGCAATCACTTCACTGTGGTTATCCGGAGCAATCACGTCCCCGAGGTCATGGAGCAGGGCACAGACCACGGTTTCTTCATCGGCCCCGTCCGATTCAGCCCGGGTTGCGCTTTGGAGGCTGTGGGTATAACGGTCAACTTGGTAACCAAGTTTATCCCCCTTCATTGCTTTCAGAAGTTCCAGCAGTCGGTCCGACACGCCATTGCGGCATTTTTCGTATAAGGGAGTCAAAAAGGCATATTCCTCGGCAGTACCGTCTGCCATGCGGGTAAAACTCACCGATTTCATTTGATTGTCAATTTCGCCCATCATCTTCCTTTCCAAACGGGTTCACGTTTTTCTGAAAAGGCCAGGGCTCCTTCTTTAAGATCTTCAGAGCGATTCACTTTCTCTACGGCAGCACAGGCATCATGCACGGCGAATGCTTCGTTTTCGGAAACGTTTTCGGTCATCTTCAAAACCTGCTTGATTGCTGGGTAGAGCAATGGGGGGCCCGAAGCCAGTTGTGAAGCAATTTCCCGGGCTTTTGCCATGCCTTCTCCCTTTGGAACAACATGGTTCACAAGGCCCCAATGCTTGGCCTCGGAGGCATCCATCCAACGTCCGGTCATCATCAGTTCCACAGCAACATGGTAGGGAATCCTGCGCCGGAGTTTGACCACACCGCAATCAGGCAGGACACCAACATTGATTTCCGGAAGGGCAAAGGTGGCATGTTCCTCGGCTACAATAATATCGCAACCCAGCATCATTTCAAAACCGCCACCGCAGGCGATCCCATTAACGGCACAGATGACCGGTTTGTAAAAATTTCGGGGATAGTTCAGTCCCCCAAACCCTCCGGAGCCATATTCTGAATCGGATTCCTCACCGCTTTCCGCTACATTTTTGAGATCCCAACCCGCACAGAAGAATTTCTCACCCTTCCCGGTGAGGATGGCAAAACGCTGGGCTTCATGGTCACGGAAGCTTTCCCACATCCGGTTCAGTTCGCGACTGTCTTCCGCAGTAATCGTGTTGGCTTTCCCTCGGCAAAGTGTGACTTCCAGAACACGACCCTGTTCTTTTAATTCAAAGGCTTCCGGCATTCAGTTCTCCTTAATTTCAATTAATGCGTCCAAGATCTTCACCCCTTTGCCTTCAGGAAGAATGGCAAGCGGATTGATTTCTGCCTGGACCAGTTTGTGATGATGATGTTCTGCAAAACGTGCAAAATCCAGGACGGCTTTCACCAAGGCTCCAAGATCGCCCATCGGCTTGCCACGCCAACCCTGGATGATTTTAAAAAGCTTCAACGGTTCGAGTGATTCCCTGATCAGGTCTTCAGAAACAGGAAAGAGCAGGACCGATGTATCCTCAAGCAGTTCCGTGTAGATTCCCCCGGCTCCAAGTGTCAGAGACAAGCCAAACTGCGGATCATTCTGCAAGCCCAGCAGAACTTCCGTAACGGTATCCGTCACCATTTCTTCCACCAGAAAAGTCTCTGACAGATCCTTCATCTGGTTGAGGGCCTGGCAGACCTCCTCCCGTGAACTCAGCCCGAGATACACTCCTCCGTGTTCGGATTTGTGAAGCATTTCCACTGATGAAGCCTTGACTACCAAAGGATACCCGATTGAATCTGCTGCATCCGGAGCCTCTTCTGCGGTGACCCGCCTCCCTTGGGGAACCGGCAAGCCAGCCTCTCGAAACATGGATTTTGCTTCAAATTCAGTCAGAAATCTTGAACTTTCTGGAACCCTTCTGCTTAACAGTAGTTTGGGCCTCAATTCCTGTTTCCAGTTTTTCCCGATTCTGGAGGCA
>Ga0208127_1001329_pt1 | contig 12332 bp, 14 predicted proteins | sample ETNtaG_6_FD_185751 | JGI IMG/M metagenome (GOLD analysis project Ga0208127, IMG submission 185751) | Marine microbial and viral communities from oxygen minimum zone, Eastern Pacific Ocean - ETNP201306SV45 (SPAdes) (version 2) | ecosystem: Environmental > Aquatic > Marine > Oceanic ...
TATAGCTTGCGGGCGTTTAATTGAAATACAGCTAATGCATTAAATTAAACCTGTTTAGCGAAGGCGAACAGGTTTTTTTATGAATGAATCAGTTGGTATTGTAGAGCCCAAAAAGCTTATCCTTGAAGGTAAGCTGGACCTTGAGTGTGGTCAATCGCTTGAAGACATAGAAATTGTTTACGAAACATACGGCAATCTAAATCAAGATTCTTCTAACGCCATTCTTATCTGTCATGCTTTAAGCGGTAACCATCATGCGGCCGGTATGTATGAAGGCGAAAAAAGGACAGGATGGTGGGATTCTCTCATTGGTCCAGGTAAGGCCATAGATACCGATAAATTTTATGTCGTATGTCCTAATAATATTGGCGGATGTCATGGATCTCTAGGGCCATCTTCAAAAAATAGTAAAACCGGTGAGTACTTTGGACCTGATTTTCCAATTATTACGGTTAAGGATTGGGTAAGATCACAAGCCTTGCTTTCTGATTCTCTTGGTATAACAAAATGGCATGCTGTTGTAGGCGGCAGTCTGGGTGGAATGCAAGCCCTAGAATGGTCTCGACTTTTTCCTGATAGAATCAAAAAGGCTGGGATTATTGCAGCTGCACCAAAATTGAGTGCTCAAAATATTGCTTTTAATGAGGTGGCTAGACAAGCAATACTTAATGATCCAGATTTCGATTCTGGAAGGTATTTAGATACTAACAAGTCTCCTAAACAAGGCTTGAAACTTGCACGAATGGTGGGACATATTACTTATCTTTCAGAGGAGGCCATGAAAAGCAAATTTGGTAGAGATTTGAAGGAAGATAAATTAAATTTCGTTTACGACGCTGAATTTGAAATCGAAAGTTACTTAAGATACCAAGGGGATGTCTTTTCTGAAAATTTTGATGCCAATACCTACCTTTTGATGACAAAAATCTTAGATTACTTTGATCCTGCTGATGAATATGAAGGAGATCTTTCCAGAGCTTTCGAATCTATTAAAGCCCAATTGTTAGTTGTTTCATTCACAACTGATTGGAGATTTTCACCAGATAGGTCAAAGGAAATTGTTAACGCACTCATAGCCGCAAAGAAGAAAGTTAGTTACTTAGAAATTGAGAGTCCCCACGGCCATGATTCGTTCTTATTTGCTGATGACAGGTACGCTAAAGGACTATCATCTTTCCTGGACAATTAAATGGATACAATCGAAGTAATAAAACAATGGGTTGAAAGAGATTCCGAGGTTCTTGATCTTGGATGTGGAGATGGTGAGATTTTAAAAATTCTTTCTAACGATTCAGGGGCAACAGTTTTAGGAGTGGAGATCAATCAAGAGGACATAAATGCCTGTATCAAATCTGGACTAAATGTTATCGAACAAGACATTGATCAAGGATTAGAAAATTTTGGTGATCAAAGCTTCGATGTTGTCATCATGAGTCAAACAATTCAGGTTCTAAGAGAGCCTAAAAAAGCTTTAATGGAAGTAACAAGGATTGGTAAAGAGAGCATAGTTACAATACCCAACTTTGGTCACATATCAACAAGATTAAGCCTGTTATTCTCAGGCAAAATGCCTGTAACGGGGTCGTTGCCAAAGGATTGGTATGAGACAGACAATATTCATCTCTGTACTATCAAAGATTTTGAAATCTTATGTGATGAATCCTCGATCAATATAAATGAAAGGCGCTTTTTCAATAGCACCGGTAACGAAAGTATTCTATCTAAAATTTCTCCTAATTTATTTGCCGCCACAGCGTTATATAAAATTTCTAAATGAAGATAGCGGTTGCAACAAAGAACCAAGGAAAACTAAAAGAATTCATAGAATTAGCTTCCAAGACCGAGTATGAATTTATTCACATACCAGAAGATATTGGGGAACTTCCACCTGAGACAGGAAATACTTTTTATGAAAATGCACTTATCAAAGCAGAGTTTGTCTCGAAGCAATTAGGCATACCGGCAATTGGAGATGATTCTGGTCTTGAGGTTGATGCTTTAGATGGAAAACCTGGGATATATTCTGCCAGATACTCTGAATCAGGCACTGATGAAGGCAATTGTTTAAAGCTACTGCAAGATATGGAGCCTTACAAAGTTAATTTTAGATCTGCAAGATTTAGATGTTGTTTAGTGGGTTACTTTGAAGGAAGGATTATAAAAAGCTCTGGAAGCTTAGAGGGAGACATAGCAAATGAATTTAAGGGGTCTAAAGGCTTTGGATATGATCCTATATTCAGGATAAAGAATGGGTTTCACTTGGCGGAATTGAACAAGAAAGAAAAAAATAAAATTTCACATAGATCAGAGGCTTTTAAACTCTTATTAAAAGAAATTCATAAATTAGCTAGCTAATTCTTTGTAAGATCAACTCATTGAGCTCTCGTTTTGCAACTAAAGCTTTACTTTCAAAGGAAGTCTGAGGCAGATCAATAAGATAATTTTTTAAATCCTTCTTCTCTAGCACTGCCCACTTTTTATCCTTTGAAACAATCTTCTGTACTTCCTGGAAATAATGGCTCCAATCAGTCTTGAAATAAAAAATTCCTTCAGGTCTTATCTTGCTATTAAGCAAATCAATAAAGTCCTTATTAATTAACCTTCTCTTGTGATGCTTTCTTTTAGGCCAAGGATCAGGATAAAACATCAAGATCAGTTCGAAAAAATTATCCGAAACTTTTTCTTCTAGAAAAGGAGCAATATCTGAATTTAGAATTCTAATATTCTCTAAACTGTCTTCAGATGCTTTACTAAGTAGTGAACCTATACCAGATAAATAAACTTCAGCTCCTAGCACAAATGTCTCAGGTTTTTGTTTGGAGATGTAAGCGGTGGTTTCACCAGATCCAAAACCAATATCTAAAATTGGATGGGTGTTAGGCAGAATATTCTTAAGCTCTTCAGTACTATCGACTATGTACTTTTCCCAAAGACTATCGATAGCCCGCTGTTGGTTAGAAGTAATTCTTCCCTTCCTTAAAACAAAACTTTTAAGACGATCTTGAGTTTGCAAATTAGTCTCCAGAGGAGAAGGACTGCTTAACCTTTTTCATAGCATTTTTTTCAATTTGCCGGACTCGCTCTGCCGATATGCCATATTTTTCTGCCAGTTCATGCAGTGTTAGCTTCTCATCAGCTAACCATCTGTCTTGAATTATGTCTCTGCTCCTATCATCTAGTTCATTGATAGCTTGATATAGCTGAGAGGCATTAGTCTCATCGAGACTATCTTTTTCAAAGATTTCAGCAGGATCAGCATCTACGTCTTCTAAATACTGTGAAGGGGCATAAGAAGCTTCTTCATCATCAGATTCAGATAGAGGATCGAAAGACATGTCGATACCGCTTAATCTTTTCTCCATCTCCCTTACTTCAGAAGGTTTTACCCCCAGATCTTTAGCCATAGACTCTACTTCTTCCTCAGTAAGCCAACCTAATCCTTTTTTCTTACTTCTAAGATTAAAAAATAGCTTTCTTTGGGCTTTGGTTGTTGCGATTTTTACGATTTTCCAGTTTTTAAGGACATATTCGTGAATTTCTGCTTTTACCCAGTGCACTGCAAACGAGACCAGTCTGACACCCATCTCAGGATTAAATTTCCTAATTGCCTTCATAAGACCCACATTGCCCTCTTGAATGAGGTCGGCTTCTGGTAAACCATAACCAGAATATGTTTTGGCTATATAAATAACGAACCTTAAGTGGGCCAAGACTAGTTTTCTCGCTGCATCTAGGTCATTTCTATAATATAAATCTTCAGCAAGTTTTTTCTCTTCCTCGGAGGTTAAGATACCAATGCTATGTACCGAATTTATATAGGCTTGAAGGTCTCCTCCAGGGGATAACGCCTCCATTTCCTGAAGAGCCGTTCCTACTGAATTCTCGCTTTTGAGCTCTTTTTTAGGCATATCTAATGCGAATTTTACATTTTTAGTGAATATTGGTCCAAATTTAGCTAAAAAACGTAAATTTATAGAAGAAAGGTATAATCTTTTGGATACAAATATGAAAGCAATAGAAGTTATAGATAACAGACTTGAGGTAAGAGAAACAAGCCTGCCTGAAGTAAAGGATGATGAGGTATTAATAAAGGTTAAAGCGGCTGGACTAAATCGAGCCGATATAGCTCAGAAAAATGGATTATATCCTCCACCTCCAGGAGCAAGTGAAATTTTAGGGCTTGAGTGCAGTGGGATTATTGAGAGTGTAGGAAAAAATGTTACCTCAAAGAAAATGGGCGATGAGGTGATTGCACTTCTGGCAGGCGGAGGATATGCAGAGTATGTAGCCTGTCCTGAACATCATGCTATAAAAAAACCAATGAAGTTGGATTGGATAGAAGGAGCATCTATTCCAGAAGTTTACGCGACATGTTGGTTAAATCTTTTTATGGAAGCAGGCATGAAGGAAGGTGACAAAGTTGTCTTTCATGCGGGTGCAAGTGGCATCGGTACAGCGGGAGTACAGCTGGCTAAAGCATTCGGATGCGATAGTTTTGTCTCGGCAGGATCTAAGGAAAAAATTGATTTTTGTTTGAATCTTGGAGCCTCTGCTGGAGAAATAAGATCTAATGATATATTTTCTAGTATCAAGAATTGGTCTCCAGAAGGAGCAGACGTAATTTTGGATCCTGTTGGGGCAGAATATTTTGAAAAAAATTTACAAGTTCTAGGCCTGGAAGGCAGGCTAGTAATTATAGGATTAATGGGAGGTGCACAATCTAATCTAAACTTGGGGCACTTGATGATAAAGAGACAAAAGATTATTGGATCAACTATCAGGGCAAGAAGCGTAATTAAGAAGAACGATATTATGAAAGAGCTCTCAGATAATGTTTTGCCCCTCTTCGATGAAGGCTTGCTAAGGCCCATTGTTCATGAAGCCCTGCCCTTTTCACAGTGTGAAAAAGCTCACTCAATAATGGAAGCTAATGAGAATATAGGAAAGATAATTCTTAGTTTAGACTAATTTATCAAATATATTTTTCCACGGAAATGAAGGGTCACCTGAGCAATAAAATAAGGGATTTTTTTTCTCTGATTTAAACTCATATCTCAGCGGTCGTCCTTCTAAATCAGAGACTGAGCCCCCTGCTGCTTCAACTACAGCCTGTCCTGCAGCTATATCCCACTGATAAGTGGGACCCATTCTGCTGTATATATTAGCCGCCCCCTCTGCAACACGACATAACTTCAAAGAACTTCCAGTTGGCACTTCTTCAACTTTATCAAATTCACTCATACAAGCTTCTATGAAGAGATTATCTTTATCACTTTTATGACTCTTGCTTACAGTAACTAAGCACTTATCTTGAGTCTGTTTTTTTGCATTTATCCTAATTTCTTCCCCATTTACTATCTTGAATGCCTGGTTTATAAAACCCACAAAACACTCTTTGATAGCAGGGGCAGATACGACTCCAAGAACAGGTACTCCATCTTCGATAAGGGCGACATTAACAGTAAAATCACCATTTTTATTAATGAATTCTTTAGTACCATCTAAGGGATCTATTAACCAAAATAAAGATTTGGTATTTTCTAGGACATCTCCTTCTTCAGACAATATAGGAATATTTGGATCTATGGACATTAGAGAAGATGAGAGGGCTTGATGAGACTTTTTGTCAGCAAGCGTAACGGGCGAACCGTCCTGTTTGCCTTCAATATCAAAATTTCCTGATTCGTAGATTTGCATTACTTCTTCAGAAGCAGAGTCGACTGCCTTAAGGACTTCTTTTGAGATTTCTTTTAAATTTGAAACTTCCATTTCTTGAATCTGTCTTTTCTTCTACAATATATCATCAAAGGACATATAAAAAATTAATATGGAAAATAAAGAAAAATTAATAGAGAGTGCTCAAGAACTAAAAAAAGGTTTAGATCTTCTCAGTAGAGAAAGAAAAGTTGTGATGCCTCACAACAAAGCCTTTGATCATGTAGATCAACTCAAAGTAAAAGTTGAAGAAATAATTAATTTAGCTGAGACTGTCTAAGAATACGGAGATAAAAAATGGAATACACTTGTTTTGATTTAGAAATAAAAGACAAAATTGCTCATATAAAGATGTCTAGACCAGACGAATTCAACTCTATGAATAAAGCTTTCTGGTCGGAGCTTCCTCATTTAGTTGAAAGCATTTCAGACGATGCATCAGCAAGAGTTATTGTGCTCTCAGGAGAAGGTAAACATTTTTGTGCGGGAATGGACCTAGCTAATTTTTCACCGGCAGATAAACAGCCTAATGCTCATATGGGTATGAGAAAAGAGTCTGGATATAGAGTAACGTTGGATTTGCAGCACACTATTACTTGTTTAGAAAAAGCCAGAATTCCAGTTATTGCAGCCGTTCAGGGTGCTTGTGTAGGAGGTGGAGTTGACCTAGCAACAGCAACAGACATGAGATACTGCACTAAAGATGCATTCTTTTGTATACAAGAAATAAATATTGGAATGGCCGCTGATGTAGGAACTTTACAAAGAATACCTAGACTCATACCTGAAGGGGTGGTCCGAGAATTAGCATATACTGGTAGAAGGTTTCTGCCAGATGAAGCCATGAAACATGGTTTAGTAAATGAAGTCTTTGAAACAAAAGAAGAGATGATGGAAAAAGTCATGGAAATTGCTTCAGAAATTGCCTCAAAAGGTCCTTTGGCTATAGCAGGGACTAAAGAGTCTTTAAACTATGGAAGAGATCACACGATAGAGGAAGCTCTAAATCATATAGCTTTATGGAATACTGCAGTAGGCATCAGTGATGAGATGTCCGTAGCTTTCAAAGCAAAAGCTGAAAACACAAAACCTGATTTTGAAGATATGCTACCCAGAAGAAAATATCTTGATGGAGAGGTTGGAGTCTAAGCCTTTCTAAGAAAGACTGGCTTATTCAGCTCTGAATCTTTTTTACTGTAACGGTATCCGTCCAAATTAAAATCATTAAGGTCTTCAACCTTTTTGATTTTGTTCTGGACAATAAATCTAGTCATTGATCCTCGTGCCTTCTTAGCGAAGAAACTTATGATTTTGTATTTTCCATTCTTGTAGTCTTTAAAGACTGGACTAATAACAGGAAGATCAAGTTTATCTGCTTGAATAGCGGAAAAGTATTCCAAAGAGGCTAAGTTAACGATCCCTTTAGACTTATTACTGGCCGATAGATCATTGATATGTTTTGTTAGCCTTGAACCCCAAAAATCATATAAATTTTTTCCACGCTTAGTTTCCATTTTTGTGCCCATTTCTAGTCTGTAGGGGTACATCAGATCAAGAGGTTTTAAAATTCCATATAGGCCTGACAAGATACAAAGATTCTTCTGAGCATAATTAATATCAGCTTTTGAAAGTGAATTTGCATCAAGTCCTTGATAAACATCGCCTTTAAAGGCGTATATAGCTTGCCTAGCGGTGTTACTTGGTTTGGTGGGTTTGGACCAGTTCATGTTCCTCTCGAAATTGAGAAAGGATAACTTCTCGCTTAAACCCATCAGGGAAGCGAGATCTTCAGGATTCTTTTTTTGCAGCTCTTTAACTAGCAGTTGACTATCAGAAAGATGAGAAGCTACGGAAAAGTCACTGACACTCATGTCACTTTCGTAATCCAGAGTCTTAGCAGGAGAAACAAGAACAAGCATGAATTATAGGCCCAAGACTAATTTAGCCATGATGTTTCTTTGCACTTCATTAGAACCTGCATAAATACTGGCCTTTCTATAGTTAAAATATCTAGGCGCAGCAGTATTTGCAAAGCGACTTCCTATTGCGGGCTCATTATTGCCAATCTCAGGTCCAGGATTATTAAACGGAATACCATAATAACCAACTAACTCAACAGCCAACTCAGTGATCGCCTGGCCAATTTCTGTACCTCTTGTTTTAAGAAGAGAAGATTCAGGTCCCACATTTTGACCGGCACTTAAACTCCCCAATATTCTGAGTTCAGTCGCTTCCATTGCATTGATTTGAATTTCTATCTCTGCAACTGACTCCTTGAAAGCTTGATCTTCAGATAATTTTGTACCGCTTGAGTCCTCAGTTTCTGCCTTCAACTTAATTTGTTGTAGTTGTTGATAAAGCTCAGATGAATAACCATTTCCTCTTTCGAATTCAAGAAGATATTTTGCGTATGTCCAGCCCTTGCCCTCTTCTCCAATTAAATTTTCTTTAGGAACTTTCACGTCTTCAAAGAAAACTGTATTCACTTCATGATGGCCTATAGGAGTATTGTCTAATGTATTAATAGGTTGAACTTCAATGCCTTCTGAGTGCATGTCTATTAACAAGAAAGAAATTCCTTTCTGTCTAATATCTTCTTGGCTAGTTCTCACTAAGCAAAATATCATATCTGCATGTTGAGCCATTGTGGTCCATGTTTTAGCTCCGTTTACAAGATAGTGATCTCCTTTGTCTTCAGCCTTTGTCTTTAATGAAGCTAGATCAGAACCGGATCCAGGCTCAGAGTAACCCTGACACCACCATACCTTTGAAGAGAGTATGTCTGGAAGATATTTCTTTTTTTGCTCATCTGATCCAAAGGCCATTATGACCGGGGCAACCATGGATATTCCAAACGCTGTGAAGCCTGGAGCTCTTGCTGCGGCCATCTCTTTGCTGAAAAGATATTTTTGAGAAGCCGTAAAAGCGGCGCCTCCGTATTCTTTTGGCCAATTTATACCGGCCCATCCCTTGGCATAAAGTGCTTGCTGCCATTGAACATGCTCTTCCTTGGTTACGTGACCATTAGGTGCGTTCATAAGCCTCTCTTTCATGTCTTCCGGATAGTTATCTTTTATCCAGTCTCTAACTTCTTTTTGAAAATCTAGTTCTTCTTGTGTAAATTGTAAGTTCATAAATACCTCTCCGTAATTATAATTCAAATACCTTTTAAGAAAAAATAGATTAACCTTGGAAAAATTAAGCTCAAATTTAGATAGATTTTCTGAAATAACAGGAAAAATTTGTTCATGGTTTGTAGCGATAATGGTTTTGGTTACTTGTCTTGTTGTTGTGATGAGATATGGGCTTGATATGGGGTCTGTATTTTTACAAGACGTTGTCTTGTATCTCCATGGAGGCCTATTTCTTCTTGGGGCTGCTTTTGCCTTAAAGAGAGGAGCGCACGTAAGGGTAGATATTTTCTATAGAAATTTCAGCGACTCAAAAAAAGCTTTTGTAGACTTGATCGGCAACATCATTTTCTTACAACCTGTTTGTTGGACAATACTGCTTTATTCATGGGGGTATGTCGAATTTTCTTGGCGGATAATGGAGGTTTCAGCAGAGCCTGATGGCCTCCCATTTGTTTATATTCAAAAATCTTTGTTAATTGCAGTTGCTGCTTTGCTTGCACTGCAAAGTTTATCTGAGATATTAAAGTCTTTTCTGACTATCAAACACAATGGTTGAATTTATTCCATTGCTAATGTTTGGAGTAATCTGTCTAGTGCTGCTAGCAGGCTTCCCGGTTGCTTTTTCTTTGGCTGGTACAGCCCTAATTTTTGCAGCTATAGGTATATTAACAGGAACTTTCGAGGGGGCTTTCTTGGGCGCAATCCCTAATCGTCTCTATGGAGACATGACGAATATGACTCTGGTTGCTGTTCCGCTGTTTGTTTTCATGGGTGTGCTTCTGGAAAAATCAAATTTGGCACAAGACTTGCTAAGTAATATGGCCGAAGTTATTGGAGGCTTCAGAGGAAGTCTTGCGATATCTGTGATATTTGTTGGAGCCTTGATAGCAGCGAGTACAGGCATAGTAGGTGCGACTGTTATAGCAATGGGATTAATCTCTTTACCCATCATGCTATCTAGGCAATATGATCCTAGTTTATCTGCGGGGACTATTTGTGCCACGGGCACTTTAGGCCAAATAATTCCTCCATCTATTGCGTTAGTTATCCTAGGTGATGTACTTTCTGCTGCCTATCAACAATCTCAGTTAAGCGTGGGTAATTTCTCAGCTAGGACTGTTTCTGTTGGTGATCTATTTATGGGAGCAATTATTCCAGGGCTAATATTAGTCATTTGTTATGCCCTATATGTGGTCATTAGAGCTTACCTATCACCCAAGATGGCACCAGCTCAAGAGGCAACCATTGTCTCAGGAAGATGGAAGATAATGCTTACCTCATTACTGCCTCCATTTGTCTTAATTTCATCTGTGTTGGGTTCCATCCTGTTAGGTATAGCAACACCAACTGAGGCTGCTGGCGTTGGAGCTTTTGGAGCTGTCCTTCTGGCCGTCAGTAAAAGTAGCTTAACTAGAAAGAACTTAACAGAAGCGGTAGAAACAACTACCGAAATAACTGCAATGGTTTTTATGATCCTTTTAGGGTCATCAATATTTTCATTAGTATTCAGGGGCTTTGGAGGAGACGATCTTATAACTAGCATCTTTGCAGAATTACCCGGAGGAGCTTTTGGTGCTGTTTTGGTTGTAATGATTATTATCTTTTTATTGGGATTTATTTTGGACTTCATACAAATAACTTTAGTAGTTGTGCCAATTGTTGGGCCCGCTTTATTGATGCTTGGAGTTGATCCTATCTGGCTTGGAATTATGATCGCAATAAATCTTCAGACGTCTTTCTTGACGCCTCCCTTTGGTTTTGCACTCTTCTACCTTAGAGGTGTCGCACCGGACAGTCTTGCCACAAAAGACATATATAGAGGGGTAATCCCATTCATACTTATCCAATTGGGAGTTCTGATTGCTTTGGCGATATTTCCTGAACTTGTTACCGCCTTGCCGGAGGCAGTATACGGTAGTTAAGTTGAGATTAGGTGCGCTATCCTGTCGGCTCTGTAAGAAGATCTGACCATAGGACCCGCAGCTACCTCAAGAAAACCAAATTCAACTGCTAGATTTTTGTAATAATCAAATTCTTCTGGAGAATACCATTTTTCTACAGGTAAATGGTTTACTGTAGGCCTCATATATTGACCTAAAGTTAAAACATCAACCCCAGCTTTTTTAATATCCTCGTAGGACTCTAAAATCTCCTTTTCAGTCTCTCCAAGACCAAACATCAAGCTAGTCTTGGTGATAATAGAAGCAGAATATTTTTTTGCGTAAGCTAATACTTGAAGGGTTTGGTCATAACCTGCCCTAGGATCTCTGACTCTTTTGGTCAATCGTTTGACTGTCTCTAGGTTTTGAGCAAAAACCTCTAATTGAGAATCCAAGAGAGTTTCAATCGATTTTTCATTTCCTAGAAAATCGGGAACAAGTGCTTCAATAACTACCTCAGGAGCATTCTCTTTGATGGCTTTGACAGTGTCTGAAAAGTGTTCTGCACCTCCGTCATCGAGATCATCTCTGTTCACTGATGTTAGAACCGCATATTTTAAATTCATATGAGCTATTGAATTAGCAACCTTAAGAGGCTCGTCTTTATCGAGAAGTCCTTTAGGGTTGCCAGTATCTACAGCACAAAATTTACAGGCCCGAGTACAAACTGAACCCAGTAACATAAAAGTTGCTGTTCCGTGACTCCAACATTCTTGAATATTTGGACACATTGCCTCTTCGCAAACGGTATGAAGCTTTTTATTGGCAACAATTTCTTTAAGCTCTCTATACTTCGAAGAATTTTGTGACTTCACTCTGAGCCAAGTGGGCTTTCTCTCTATTGGAATAAGTTTGTTTGAATTAGGCTTAATGCCATTCTTAATAGCGATTACGCCATTTTCTTTTATGGTTTTTGTAGGTATCAAGTTATCCATTAGGCAGCCCTAGCTCCTTGACTCTTGATAAGCTGTATGAAATCTCTTTTGACAGCATCAATTGGAATTTCTGCAAATTCGTTTATTTGAGTTACCTCCAAGGATTCGATTCCACAAGTTACTATTCCATCAAAGGGCTTCGTATCCATATCGACGTTTAAGCTAATACCATGGTAACAAAATCCTCGTTTAATTTTTAAGCCAATAGAGGCTATCTTCTTGTCTTGAACATAGATACCTGGTGCTCCGGGTCTTCTGCACGCATTAATTTCATATTGCTCAAGAAGGTCGATGATTAGTGATTCCAATTCACAAATTAACTTTTTCGGCCCCCAGTTAAGTCTCTTTAAATTGAGTAAAAAGTAGATCATCAGCTGCCCAGGTCCATGGTAAGTTACCTGTCCACCTCTATCAGTCCTGACTACGGGAATATCATCTGTTGAAATGATATTTTCTTCTATTGCAGCATGCCCTAAGGTGTAAACGGGATGATGTTCCGTAAACCAGATCTCATCCTTTTCTTGACCAGACTTTTGGTCAGTAGCTACCTGCATCTGTCTCCATACATCTTGGAATTCTGTTAAACCAAGATCTTTATCTTTTAAATT
>Ga0208127_1001331_pt1 | contig 12305 bp, 11 predicted proteins | sample ETNtaG_6_FD_185751 | JGI IMG/M metagenome (GOLD analysis project Ga0208127, IMG submission 185751) | Marine microbial and viral communities from oxygen minimum zone, Eastern Pacific Ocean - ETNP201306SV45 (SPAdes) (version 2) | ecosystem: Environmental > Aquatic > Marine > Oceanic ...
TCGGGCTTGCAGTTGCCCGTCCACGTAACGGGGATGGGATCAATGATGGCGCTTCACTTTGGGATCAAATCGCCAAGAGCACCCTATTCTCCCCCGCCAGGTTATTCAGATCTTTATGAACTGGTCCACCTCAAGATGATGGCCAAAGGCCAGTTCTACGCCCGGCGCGGCATGATCAATCTCTCACTGCCGGTTACCGACAGCATGTTCAAGGATTTTTCGTCCGATCTCATTGCGACGCTGGACTTGTGCTCGGATGCAATTCGCGAGACGGTAGGCTCCTGAAACCAAAACGCCCCGCAGAGCGGGGCGTCGTGATTGGCTGTCACAGCAAGCACTGTCACCGGACAGGGTCTCGATGAAACTACGAGAGGATGCTCCCGCGCTCCATATCGACACCAAAGCTCGCTATGACGATTCCTGAATCACTAGACATTGGATCACCCCCTTGTTTATCTGCTGAAAGGACCTTCAGTTTACCCCCACAAGGGTGATGGGGCAATCAATCCATGAACTGGATTATCCGTACTGCTCTCGCAGTTTTTTCTTGTCTATCTTGCCGACACTGGTCTTGGGAATCTCTGCCACAAGTTCAATCCGTTGGGGCACCGCCCACTCACTGATTTCTCCATCCTTTGCGTGGCCTTGAAACACGGCCTTGATCGCATCCAACGACACCTCCTCCGCTTTGGACACAAGCAGTAACAAGGGCCGCTCTCCCCATTTTTCATCGGCGATCCCAATCGCTGCGGCCTCACTGACCCCTTTGCAGGTTAAGGCAATGTCCTCGAGTTCCAGGGATGAAATCCACTCGCCCCCGCTTTTAATAACGTCCTTCAGCCGATCCGTGATCTTGAGATATCCCGCCTCATCCACATGTCCAATGTCGCTGGTGTGCAGGTATCCCCCTTGCCAAAGCTCTTCTGAGCGGTCCGGGTCATTAAGGTAGCCTTGGGTCAGCCATGGCGAACGCACGACCACTTCCCCCGTGCTGGCACCATCCCGGGACACCTCGCGAAGCTCCGAATCAACCACTTTAAGATCAACCAGCGGAATGGGCCTGCCTGCCTTACAGCGGATATCCGTCCGATCAGGATCATCCGGCCGTCCCTCTTGTGACCTCAACTGTGCGAGCGTCAGAACTGGAGCCGTCTCAGACATGCCGTAACCGCTAAACACATCGATACCCAGATCCAACGCACGTCGAGCCAACGCCGGAGGCAGCGCAGATCCGCCAATAATGACTTTCCAATTGGACAGATCCATCTTCTCAACCGACGGATCGCTTAAAAGCATGTGCAGGATCGTGGGAACACAATGCGAAAAGGTCACCTTCTCGCTCTCGATAAGAGACAGAAGTTTTGCAGGCTCGTATCGACCGGGGTAGACCTGTTTGAGCCCGAGCATCGTTGCAACATACGGAATTCCCCAGGCGTGCACATGGAACATCGGGGTGATGGGCATATAAACATCGTCGACGCTGACCCGTCCCTGCCCCGCAGCACTCGACAGCGCAACCGCCACACCCAGGGTATGTAGCACGATCTGGCGTTGACTGAAATAAACCCCTTTGGGATTGCCTGTGGTTCCCGTCGTGTAAAAGGTGGTCGCGCGGATATTTTCGCTGAAGTCCGGCGGGTCGAAACTGGAAGACGCGCGGCTCAGCAGGACCTCGTACTCACTATCAAACGTGTCAACGGCTACCTGATCGTTCTTGGCTCCGGCATCGCAAAGGCGAATAATATTCTTAACCGTAGGGGTCTTGTCCTTAAGCCCCTCGAGCAAGGGAGCGAAGTCGTCATGCACGAGCAGTGCGGTGTCCTCGGCATGGTTGATCGTGTAGAGAATCTGCTCCGGTGCCAGACGTATGTTGATGGTATGCAGCACAGCACCGATCATCGGGACCGCAAAAAAACACTCCAGGTAGCGATGACTATCCCAATCCATCACCGCGACCGTATCACCGGGACCTATCCCCATAGCCTGAAGTCCGCTCGCGAGGCGCTGGACCCGATCGAAAAACTCCGCGTAGCTAAAGCGCAGATCGGTCCCGTAGCAAATCTCCTGTCCTGCGTGCTGGGCGGACAGTCTTGAAAGCAGGTGCCGAATCAACAGCGGAAATTCGTAGGCCGACGGCGTTTTGGGTATGTCGTATTCGCTCATGGATATCATGTTAGCGCATCTGCGACATTGGCGCTCTACGTCGAAAGGCCCGCCAACCGACGATCAAACCGCATCCCGATGGTACGCCGGACCGCAGTCACATTCCTCACCGAATGAAATGGTCGGACGAAATCTGAAGCAATTCCCGGCGCCCCCATCATGAGCAGCTGCCCCGGTTGAAAATCAATAATCGTCCCTTCGGCTTCATCGCGTTCGGGATGAATTCGAAAATCCCCGTCGCCGCTTAAAAGCAGAATAAGGATAACCATCCGGTATGCAATGTGATCGCGGTGCGGGCTGATCCCCGCACAACCGGGAGGATAGCGCTGGACGATAAGATCATTCAGGCTGAAACCTGGATCGTTATCGCTTAGCCTGTCTCGAGGGGCATCATCAAGTAACGGGCCGAAAACACTCTGCAACGCTTCGGCGATACGCCAGAATCGATGCTCGCGCGGGACCTCGTAATCAAGCTCAAAATCCTGATAGACCGGGGTCTTGACTGATCCGGTCATCGGCCGGGCCTTTCGGTACTGAAGTTGATCTGCGAGATCCGAAAGCGTAGCGCAAGTTTTGTCAGAAATGCAGTCGACCGCAACAGCAGACCCCGCCGGCAATTCGGCCAGTTTGTCAGGTATGTGGCCAGCGTCCAGCCTGTCCAGAGCATTCATCTTTACCTGACCACATCGAATTGGCGCCTAGTCTTCTAGCCGCGGTGTTAATCCATCGCCCAGCCGCTCGGGAGGCGCTACTCAGCCTTTTTTATAAACGGTGCCAGACGATACCCGTCGTTTCGAACACGCTCGGAGGGGATGTAGTGTCGGACAACGAAGTTAAAGACGCCAGTATCGTTTTCGATCGGCAAATTGTTGACCGCATCCGCCCCACAACCAAAGTGAATCGTATAGGTTCCGTTTGAGTTGGCAGACGCAGTGTTAGAGCTCATATGCGCCACATCATCAAACATGAAACCGTCTCGGTTATAGACAGTAAACGACCAAAACGCGCCGTTACCCGGATCCTCAAAGCTTGCCTCATAGCATCCCTTTGCCGGGTAATCAGGCGAGCTTTCATAAATATTATCCTTGTATTGTGCGCCTCCCCAGCCCACCGCTGCCCCAACGGTGTACTTGTCGAATGTGTACAGCCCTCTGGAGTCATCAGTCGGCGCCGTAAACATGCCCTCATTGACGTTGGCACCGTAACTGGCGAGGAGCTCGCCGAGTTTTTGTCTTAGAGAATTTTCAACCACCACGAAGGCCTCCTTATCAACCGGCTCGGCCCGAAATGGCTCAGAACTGCCGGCATCGATTACCATCGCATCCTGCAGCGCATTTGCTTCTTCCTCGCTGAATGTGCTATCCAGCCGGACAATAAGATAAAGATGCTTGCCGTAATGCGTTGCTAATTGATAAGTGCCGCTCCCGTAGGACATGGGTTGGATCCGATGATCCTCTGTCACAGGTTGGACGGAAATGTACTTACCCTCCGGCACCGCCGGCAGAGTGATCGTCGCACCCTTGGAAACATCAACGACTGCAAAACTATAGTAGGTATCCCTGTTCATGCGTACGACAGGCTGATCGTCTGTGCGCGTCAGTTTTCGGGTATGCGCAAAGTGATTTACCTTCGCCCGAGCCTGCGCCATCAGCAACTGTCGCGAGGTTTCAACAGTGGGGTAGTTCTCGGCTGTCGTCTTCATCCCGCCCGACTGAAAAAACTCATCAGGTGACGAGACAGAATCTGCGAAAACTGGTGAAACAAAAAAAGACGACAACAGAAGGATCCCGATAGATTGCGGGACCAAGAATCGGCGCTTATAAATCATGGTGGTTCTTGAAGGCGGGTAAAACTGAATATTACAACAGCACGCAATCTGAATAGGTGAATCACCTGCCGGCGTTATATTTCGGTAACTTTGCCTGGTGTATCATCTTGTGAAATTTCACTGATTTTGCCTAGGATGAGTATGGTTCCCCCGATGAAATTCCCTGGGAAGCTTTCTGGACTCGCTTTCTTCTTTTTCGCTCTTGTTGCTCAAACATCTCAAGCAGACCTAGGTGATGGGCCGCGCGCGTATCTGCCCCCACCGATTGATACTGATGTCTTTTCGCTTTATGGAATGAAGGTATCGGGGAACTCAATGATTGGGTCTGGACGGGTTACCCCCCATCTCAATCTCGATGTTGACTTGGTTGTCGCGCAATACACCCGGACGATGGAAATCAGGGATCGTTATATATCTTTTACAGCAGTCCAACCGGCCGGTCGGTTGACGTCTTCCCTTTCGCTCCCCAACGTGGCTATAGCGGGAGCTGACGCCAGTTCTGAGGGGCTTGGGGATACTCAGTTGTTACTAACCGCAGGCCTTTACAACCTGCCTCCCCTGACCAAAGAGACGTATAGGGACTATAAACCCTCCTTCGCTGTTGGAGGTCTGGCTCGGGTCACACTGCCGACCGGCGAATACGATCAGCAGCAATCCGCCAATCTCGGCGCCAATCGCTATTCACTACAGTTGGGGGCGCCGATCACACTCGGATTCGGTGAAAGTTTTCTAGACCCCCGTCTGACTACCATCGACTTTCTCCCAAGCATCACCGTCTTCGGGAATAACGATGACCTCTCGACCGGGGACACATTGAGCCAAGAGCCTCTATTCAAGCTTGAAACCCATGTTACCCACAACCTGAGTTCGGGATTCTGGCTCTCCTTAGACAGTGTTTATACGTTTGGGGGCGAGACAGAGGCAGATGGCACAGCGCAGAACGACACTCAGCGCTCGTTCGGCCTGGGTGGCAGCCTCGGGCTGCAGTTCTCAAAATCATTGAGCCTTAAGGCGACATACGGGAAGATTGTCGATCACAATGAAAATGGTCTGGACGGCGAATTTATACGCCTGACCCTTACCTATGCCAGGCTTTGATGCCGAGAATGACTAAGCGCAACAAAAAGCATCCCAATTGGCCTGAATTTATTCTGAACGGTTAGTCATCTGCGCCTTAAGGCCTCCTTAAGGGCTCATATAGCGACTAAGATCTCCCAAGCGATCATTTCCCCCTGGGAATAGCGCCCAATGTGTGACGATCTTTGAGCAGTTTTTGATCTAAAGCAGTTTTATCGTTGATACGGTTTAACACGACGTCGATTACAATCCCCCCATTAGCCTCCGAGTCCTAACTTCCCTATGTGCGGAAAGGTTAAATTTGGACCGGCGACATTTCTGCCCAGATACGATCGAAGAAGACTTCTGTTGATGAGTCAAAATCCCGATACTTGGTTGACACGCTTTCATCGACTCGGCTCTCCGCCCAGTTTTTACCGTCTGGCCGGAATCCTCATGCCGTTCATCGCCATTATCTGTATCGCGCTTTTTATCGCCGGCCTTTATGGAGGCCTGGTGCTGGCCCCGCCTGATTATCAGCAGGGAGAGAGTTACCGAATCATTTACATTCACGTCCCCTCTGCGTGGATGTCGATGTTCGTCTATGCCGTTCTTGCCGCAACCAGTGCGATCAGTCTGATCTGGCGCATGAAACTTGCCGAAGCGGTGGCGCGGGCCAGTGCTCCGGTGGGAGCCGCGTACACTTTCCTCGCACTTGTTACGGGATCCCTGTGGGGCAAACCCATGTGGGGCACCTGGTGGGTGTGGGACGCACGACTGACTTCTGAACTCATCCTGCTCTTTTTATATCTGGGCTACATGGCGCTTGTGGCGGCGATTGATGATCGGCGGACGGCTTCGCGAGCCGGGGCGGTGCTCGCCATCGTTGGGGTGGTCAATCTTCCGATCATTCATTTTTCAGTCGAGTGGTGGAATACCCTCCACCAAGGCCCCACCGTAACCAAGTTTGACCAGCCGTCGATCGCGATCAGTATGCTGATCCCGCTTTTGCTGATGGCTGGCGCTTTCAAGTTTCATTACCTCTACACCATGCTTGCCCGTGTCCGCGTTGAGATTCTGGAAAACGAACGGCGCACCGCATGGGTAAACACGCTCGTCACTTCGAAGGCCTCATGATCGAGTTTTTTCAGATGGGTGGCTATGCAGTCTATGTCTGGCCTGCTTATGCCCTCACGGCTTTAACACTTGCAGTCTCTGTGATTGCGCCAATACGCCGGCGCAAGCGCTTGATCCGCGAGCTTTCCGCTATAGCGGCTCAAAAAGAGCGTTCCCGGTCCGAATGAAACCCCGACGAAAACAAAGACTGATTCTTGTGAGCCTCCTGATTGCCGGGGTGGCCGTCGCTGCGGGCCTTGCGCTTTTGGCATTGCAGGAAAACATTAACCTCTTCTTCAGCCCTTCTCAGGTCGCCGCTGGCGAGGCGCCTGCCAATACCCCTTTTCGGCTGGGCGGGATGGTGGTCGATGGCAGTGTCCGTCGAAGCGATGGCAGCCTGGAGATTCAATTCGACCTGACCGACACGGCGAATTCAGTAACCGTGGCCTATACAGGTATTTTGCCCGACCTCTTTCGTGAGGGTCAGGGCATTGTCGCTCAAGGCAGTCTTGGAACCGATGGCACTTTCAGCGCAACCCAGGTTCTGGCTAAACACGATGAAACCTATATGCCTCCGGAGGTGACGGAGGCATTAGAAAAAGCCAAGGCGATGGGGGTGCAATGATTCCTGAGATTGGTCTTTTTGCGCTGATCCTGGCGCTGCTCGTTGCCATTCTCCAAGGCGTGGTTCCTATTATTGGTGCGGCACGTAACAATTACTCCTGGATCAGCATTGCGCGGCCTGCCGCCTTTGCCCAGCTGCTTTTTGTTGCGATCTCATACGCCTGTCTGACGGCGGCATTTCTATCGCACGATTTCAGCGTAGCCTATGTCGCCCAGAATTCGAACTCGCAACTTCCCCTGATCTATCTCATCTCTGGTGTCTGGGGTGCCCATGAAGGATCTCTGCTCTTATGGGCGCTAACATTGGCTGTCTGGACGGCGGCCGTTGCCTGGTTCAGCCGAAGTGTTCCCGACCGAATGGTTGCCCGAGTGCTGGGGGTTATGGGCATTGTGAGTGTCGGCTTCCTGCTCTTCATTCTCTTTACCTCAAACCCTTTTGAGCGACAGTTCCCGCCGCCGATGGACGGGGGTGATCTCAACCCCTTGCTTCAGGATCCGGGGCTGGCGATTCATCCCCCCATGCTCTACATGGGCTACGTGGGCTTTTCGGTCGCATTTGCGTTTGCCATCGCTGCCCTGCTTGGAGGACGGCTCGACTCTGCCTGGGCGCGGTGGTCCCGGCCATGGACGCTTGCGGCCTGGATCTTTCTCACGGCCGGCATAGCGCTCGGAAGTTGGTGGGCGTATTACGAACTCGGTTGGGGGGGCTGGTGGTTCTGGGATCCGGTTGAAAACGCCTCCTTCATGCCATGGTTGGTCGGCACCGCGCTCATCCATTCTCTCGCCGCTACGGAGAAGCGGGGCGTATTCAAGGCATGGACGGTCTTGCTGGCGGTGTTTGCGTTTTCATTGTCCCTGCTCGGTACTTTTTTAGTACGCTCCGGGGTTCTGACCTCTGTGCACGCTTTTGCCACAGACCCGACGAGAGGGCTCTTTATTCTGATCTTCCTCGCGATCGTAGTAGGAGGATCCTTGGCGCTGTACGCCTGGCGCGCCCCGTCGGTTCGCTCAAGCGGCGGATTCAACCTCGCCTCTCGGGAGGCGGGCATTTTGCTCAACAACGTGCTCCTCGTGGTCTCTGCAGCAACGGTACTGCTGGGAACACTCTATCCCCTGGTAATCGATGCACTCGGAATGGGCAAGATCTCAGTTGGCCCCCCATATTTCAATGCCGTTTTTATCCCTCTGACCGCACCGCTTGCGATTCTGGTGGGTGTGGGCTCCCTGCTGCGTTGGAAGAAAGACCGACTTACAAGACTCATTCGACCTCTGGGCCCGGCTTTTGCTCTGGCAGTTGTCTTGGGGCTCCTATGGCCACTGTTTTTTGACGCCTATCACCTCGGCGCCGTATTCGGCGGGGTGTTGGGGTTGTGGACTATCTTTGCCGCGCTAAGCGGGCTCTGGGAGCGCACCCGCAAAGGTGGGCGGATCCAGAGTCTCTCAAGAACTCCCCGATCAGTTTTCGGTATGACCCTGGCACACATTGGGCTTGGCGTATTCGTGATTGGCGTCACGCTCACCTCTACCTACTCTGTTGAGAAAGATCTGCGTATGGCGCCCGGCGATACCTATGAAATCGATGGGTATACATTCCGATTTGACGGAATCCGCCAGCAACGCGGTCCCAATTATCTCTCTGATACCGGCACGATTACTGTCCTTCGCGGTACGCAGCGGCATAGCGTACTCAGTCCTGAAAAACGCGTTTACCTGGTCCAGCAGATGCCAATGACAGAAGCATCCATCGATGCGGGGTTACGGAGGGATCTCTATGTAGCCCTCGGTGAACCGCTAGGTGACGGGGCAAGTTGGGCCGTTCGCCTCTATGTTAAGCCCTATATCCGGTGGATATGGCTTGGCGCCCTCATCATGGTGTTTGGAGGACTCCTGTCAGCAACCGATAAGCGCTATCGCAGGCTCTCCCGTGCGTCGGCCGCCTCTCCGGTACTCGGCTCCTCTCATGCGGCCTCGTAAAAAAACACTATTCGGCTGGGTCGTTAATGGGTTGGTCGGGCTTGCATTAACAGCCGGTCTCACCTCCCCTGGACTCGCCGTTATCGAGACCTATGAATTCTCGGATCCTGCACATGAGTCGCGTTATCAGAACATGATCGCTCAATTGCGCTGCCTTGTCTGCCAAAACCAGAATCTCGCCGACTCAAATGCCGAACTCGCCAAAGATCTGCGGGAGAGAACTTTTGAAATGATCACCGCTGGCGCAAGCGATGAAGACATCGTGGATTTCATGATCGCACGTTATGGCGACTTTGTTTTATATAAACCGCCTTTTCGTTTACGGACTGCCTTGCTTTGGGGTGGGCCTTTTGCGATTTTGCTCATCGCGCTCATTGTCTTTTTCTTTACGGTTCGGCGAAGCCGGGGGCCAAAAGATCTCGACAACATCGACCGGGAAGCGGCAGCACGACTGCTGGATAAGAAAGGCTAGATGTCTATCCTGCTCTGGCTGACGGGTTCTCTGATGGCATTACTCGCCATTGGGATGCTGTTGCCGCCCCTGCTGCGGACAGTCAAATCAGCGCATATAGAGCGCACAGAGATCAACGTCGCGATCGCGCGCGAACGCGAAAGTGAGTTGCGCAAGGAACTCGACGAAGGCATTCTGAGCGACGCGGAGTTCGATGCAGCCCGCGGAGAACTGGAACAAGGGCTTGCGATTGATCTCGAAGGCGAACACGACCGGCCTTCCTTTCAGAACACTTCCCCCTTGCTTGCCGCGGGGATCAGCGCCTTTATCCCGATGCTCGCGTTAGGGGTCTATCTTTTTCTTGGGACCCCGGATGCGCACGACCAGTTGGATGCGACTCGCTCCGCCACTCATGCAGGACAAGACCAACCGGCAGATGTCGACACGATGCTGGCCCAACTCAAGGCTCGGCTTGTTGATGAGCCAAATGACGTACGCGGCTGGACCCTGTTAGGAAATGCGTACATGAGCATCGGGCAATATACCGATGCCGTGCCTGCCTACCGACGCTTGGTTGCCCTTGAGCCGGGAAACGCGGAACGCCTGGTTCGGCTGGCCGACGCCCTTGCCATGAGTCGCAACGGAATACTCGCGGGGGAGCCCGAGATGCTGATCGGGCAGGCGTTAGCGCTTTCCCCCTCTCACCCCCAAGCACTGTGGCTTGCCGGCATCGCAGCTGAGGAACGCGGCAACCATGTCCAGGCGCTGAACTTCCTGGAGCGTCTGCTACCTTTGGTGAACGACCAACCGGAGGTCTTGACGGAAGTACAGGCCCTGGTTGCACGCAATAGGGCCGCCCTGGATGGCGCATCTCCCACCGTCGCCGATTCGATAACCGTTACGATTGGTATTGCCTCTACGCTTGAAACCTCCGTGGCGCCAAGTGACACCTTGTTTGTCTATGCGCGGGTTCCCGGGGGTCCTCCGATGCCGGTGGCTGTCAAAAAGTTGCCGGCACCGCCCATTCCAAGAGAGGTAGTCTTAAGCAACCAAGATCTTATGCTGGAGGGAGCCGGTCTCGAAAGTTACCCCTCCCTTGAAGTCGGCGCACACATCTCCCGATCGGGAACGGTTCGCAAGATGCCGGGAGACCTCATTGGGTTGAGCCAGCCCTTTGATCCCAAGCAGGACAAAACCGTTGGCGTATTAATCGACCAAGCCGTCGGGGAATAATCTTCTAGCTGCCGGCGATCTCCGTCTAGGGCAGGATGACTTCCCAATCGAAGTCTTTGAAGTAATCCAGAGATTTTCGGTTACATTGGTTTTGCAGATCTGACCCGGGAGTCACGGCGGTGGCGCAGAGATAGCGCTCCCGCAAAGTCTTACCGGCCGGCGTGTCTTCTATACAAATTGTTGCGATGCCTGCGACTTCTCCTCCCTGCCCCTCCACCAATTCGATCGCTGCCCCCATCGTACCCCCCGTCTCGACCCACTGATCGACCAACAGTACCCGGGCGCCCTTACGGAAAGCCGGTTTCCGAAGCTCCATGTGCTGGGTACGCTCGGTATAGTTCACGAAAGAGACCTGATCCGCGGGAACCGGCAGTTTGCCCGCCTTACGTACCGTCAGAAAACCCGTTCCGAGTCTTTCAGCAATCGCGGCACCGAGCACGTATCCTGCTGCGTCGATGCCGGCCACGACATCAACCCGCACGTTTATATACGGTTCACAAAGGTCATCCAACATTGCGTGAAAGGCGCTCGCATTAACATAAGCCGACGAAGGGTCAAGCCATGCCATCTTCGGATCCTTCACATTTGGCGCCATGTGCTTTAGGTACCAATCAGCATTCTCGCGACGGGTGGGGGTACGATGCTCTTCCTTCTCCTGACGCGAAGCATAGTGACGAACCTTCTCAAGGAGTCGGCGCAACCGGTACGGATCCAGGTTATAAAAATCTCCCGAATAATTAATCCCCGTAGCGACGAGAAATGCGTCTGCCAAATCCAGGTAGTCGTCCACGTTATCAGGGGTAATCCCTGAGGCAATCGCGAGCGTCTGATCCTTGACCCCGTCGCGGAAGGCTTCGATCTTTTCAAGTTCTGCCGAGTGGCCGGTCGCAATCCCAGAGGTCGTCACGGCATCCATATAGCCCGCGGCGAGACTCGCCGACTCGCAATACTGTGCTGGCTCAACCGGTCGCTGTTTCTTAAATGCGGTGCCGCCAAAGTACATCCCCGTCCAACCGGACGACTTTCTGACTGCCGCTATCGAGTCTGCTTCAGCCTGTTGTTGGACTCGTTCGTCGATCCGGGCATCATCGGCCCAATAGGCATCAATCAAGACGTCTTTTTCTGCTAGTTGACCGAGGATGGGAAAGGCGTCGGCCCCTGTGACTCCAAGAAAATTGACGCCAAGCCAAAAATCGGGATACCCCCGACGGCATGCTTCGATGATCGGCAGGAACCGGCTTACCTCAAAATCATGGTTGATCAAGAACGCTCCGGGAGCGCCACACCTGATAGCGACTGCCAGGTTGCGTTTCGCCTGCTCGTCATCAAGAACATGAATAACCGGAAGAACAACCGGCCCCATGAACTTGAAATATTTACGAAATTCTCCTCGATTCATACCCCGATTCTATACCCCAACGAACCTGACGCGTCATGGACCAGCCAAGCGTGTGGCTCCGGCGACTGAGCTCAGCGTCTGAATATATCCGAGTCTTCTCTACAGTGATAATCTCTAGGCAGGCGGCGCCAAAAACTGGTCATAAAACCGCTTTAAAAAATAGTCTTAGGACACTCACCCTCGGAGAAGATTCGATGACGGATATTAAAAAGGATAAACCTCTTTCAGAAAAATCAGAAACCAAAGTCGCCGGGCCTGATGCGGGCCGACGCAGGATCATAAAAGGCGCGAGCGCCGTGACCGCGGCAAGCGCACTAAGCGTCCCCATGATATTGGTGCCACCGCGAGCCAACGCCGCAACTGAGCTCAACATGATCGCCTGGTATGGACACGGCGAGCCTGACATGGTGGAAGAGTTCGAAGCCATGCATAACGTCAAGATCAAAGCGAAATATTACGCC
>Ga0208127_1001332_pt1 | contig 12305 bp, 11 predicted proteins | sample ETNtaG_6_FD_185751 | JGI IMG/M metagenome (GOLD analysis project Ga0208127, IMG submission 185751) | Marine microbial and viral communities from oxygen minimum zone, Eastern Pacific Ocean - ETNP201306SV45 (SPAdes) (version 2) | ecosystem: Environmental > Aquatic > Marine > Oceanic ...
GACTACGTTGATAGGTCACAGGTGTAAAGGCAGTAATGTCATAGCCGAGTGATACTAATTACCCGTAGGTCTATCGTAAGCCTTTTCTTAATTGTATTATTTATTGTTTTATGTATTTTCAATATGTTAACTTATTGGATTTAATTATCCCTTACATTTTGTAAGTAAAATTTGGGTGGTTATAGCATTGGTGAACACCTCTTCCCATTTCGAACAGAGAAGTTAAGACCAATAGCGCAGATGGTACTGCCACTAGGTGGAAGAGTATGTCACTGCCCTCCTCGAATCCCAGTCTTTTTAAGGCTGGGATTTTTTTATTACCATTATTAATCTTTCAGATTCCTTATTGAAAGGATTTAGATTATAATCACCATATGTGGAAATTATTTTAAGTTTGAAATTGTTAAAATAACCTTTAAAGTCATTTAAGTTTAAAGACATTACAGTTTCTTTAAAATTGTAGTTTTTTTCTCCATCTATCACATTTATATTTTTTATAATGAAACCATTATTTATTTCTCTTTTTATTTTAAATGTGATATTATCTATTGTTTTTATTTCTTGATTAATTAATTCAGATTCAACTTTGTTGATATTTAAAAAGTCAATTACTAAAATTCCATCACCATTTAAAGATTCCTCAATTGATTTTAATGTTTTATAATTGTGTTTTTTACTGTTGTAGCCAAAACTTGTGAATAAATTAAATATGTAATCAAAATTATCATCATATTTCTCTGACATTTCTTTTAATTGAAATCTTAATGTAGAGTTTTCAAATTTTTTAGCTTTTTTAATATTATTTTCAGAATTGTCATATCCTTTAACATTCATTCCTTTTTTATTTAAATAAATAGAATGTCTTCCTGAACCGCATGCTAAATCTAATATTTTTGAATTCTTTTTAAGATTAAGTTTTGTGATAAGATTATTAATGAAGTGCTCAGCCTCATTGTGATCTCTATTTTTATAAAGTATATGATAATAACTAGAATTAAACCAGTTCATTATTTTTTAATAATTGGAATTTGATAAATTATTGAATATGTAATTGCAGTTCCAAAATTATTGTTTTCTGTCACTTTGTTAAATCCAGGAACAAATAAGTTTTTAAAATTTGCAGGTTCTTTTTGTTTAATCATTCTATTAAGTCTTAAACTTGCTCCCATAAATAGGTTATTTGCTAGCTCAGTATTAAAACCGACAACTAATTCAATCCAGTTTGCATTCAGGTCTTTGTATAATATGTTTTCCTGAACTCGATCTTGGGACCAATATTGATCTTCGTTATAAATACTGTATTCAAAAACTTCACTTTCAAATTTACTTGTAGCAATTCTAAAACCAACATATATTTCATTGTTGAGTCCTGGGAGATTGTTGTATAAGTTGTAGTTTAAACCAGTTTTAATATAATTACCAGAAAATTTAGATTTAAGATTTTCATTGTTTATGTTTTTATTATCTCTTCCAACCTCAGCTACAATAAATAATCTTTCTTTTATTTTTATATCCCCGTATAATGATAAGCCATTATATTCCTCAGTTAACATTCTTATTTGTTTTGATATGTCTAAACCAATTCTAATTCCATATTTATTCTTTGTGATTAAGGAATCTTGCTCAGTTTGACTTGTAAGATTGCTATTAAATAGCAGTATAAAAATCAAACTAATGAAAAATTTCAATATGCCTAGTAGTTTCATTTTCAATATTTGATTTATATATATTATATCTATCTATCCAGTTGTTACTGTCTTTTTCAATAATTAATGATTCAATTGTATAGTTTAAAATATATCCGCAACCAACTGATTTATAAATAGGGTTTCTATTGTAATTAATTAATATGTTATCACTGTTAGAGTTGGTATTAGATGAATTGATAGTAAAATTAAAATTTGAAAGATCTACCTTATGATTAAGTGGAATTGCTATTGAATCAGTTTCACCAAAAAAGAGAGAATTATCGCTGTCTAATGAAGAAATTTGAAAATTTGTAACAGATTTTAATTTTGTAGTTTCTTTATCAAAAAATCTCAAAATCAATTTTGGAGTATCTTCAATAGAATCAAGACAGATATCATCCGGTTCACATGCTATTAACAGAAATAGTAAAACAAGAATTAAGCTTTTAAGTTTGTTCACTTAATTCAAAATTACAATATCATTTTATTCTTTACTATTATTTGATATATTTAAGTAAATATCTTTAGCATGAAAAAAATTATTTTAATAACTATTTCTTTGTGTTTTTTCTTAAATGTTAATGCTCAAAGAAAGAAATCACAACAATATGATTTAAAATCCTCTCAACTTTCTGGACTAAAATTTAGAAGTGTTGGTCCTGCCTTCATGTCTGGAAGAATAGCAGATATTGCTATCAATCCAGAAAACGAAAATGAATGGTATGTTGCAGTTGGATCTGGTGGTGTTTGGAAAACATCAAACTCAGGAACAACTTGGACCCCTATTGCTGATGATCAACCATTTTATTCCACTGGGAGTATTACTATTGATCCTCATAATTCTTCAAAGATATGGTTGGGAACTGGAGAAAATGTTGGTGGTAGACATGTTGGTATAGGACACGGTGTTTACATGAGTGAAAATGGAGGTAAAAAATGGAAAGATATGGGTTTAAAATCTTCTGAACACATTTCAAAGATTATAGTAAGCCCTAATGATCCAAATCTTGTTTTTGTAGCTTCTCAGGGTCCATTATGGTCTTCTGGTGGTGATAGAGGATTGTTTAGATCTACAAATGGTGGTGAAGATTGGGAAAATGTTTTAAGTGTTAATGAATGGACAGGTGTAACTGATATTGTAATTGATCATAATAATCCTAGTACTTTATATGCTGCCACTTGGCAAAGACACAGAAATGTAGCTGCTTACATGGGTGGTGGTCCTGGTACATCTATATATAAATCTGTAGATAATGGTAAAACATGGATCGAAATTAAAAATGGTCTTCCAGGTTCTAATCTAGGAAAAATTGGTTTAGCTATATCTCCTTTTGATAGTTCTATACTTTATGCAGCTGTAGAAACAGATAGAAGAAATGGAGGTGTGTATAAATCAACTAATTCTGGTGGAAGTTGGAAAAAAATGTCTGACACTGTTTCTGGAGCTACTGGACCTCATTATTATCAGGAGCTTGTTGCTTCTCCTCATGTTTTTGACAAAATATACTTAATGGATACAAAAGTTCAAGTTTCAGAAAACGGAGGAAAGGATTTTTATATAATGAACGAAAGTGATAAACATGTTGACAATCATTCATTGACATTTAAAATGAGTGATCCAAATTATTTACTTATCGGTACTGATGGAGGTGTATATGAATCATTTGATGATACAAAGTCATGGAAATTTGTTGCAAATCTTCCTTTAACACAATTTTATAAACTAGCAGTTGATGATGCATATCCTTTTTATAATATTTATGGTGGAACTCAAGATAACAATACCCAAGGAGGTCCAAGTCGTACTTTAAAGAGATCAGGAATTACAAATTCTGATTGGTTTGTTTTACTTGGAGGTGATGGTCATCAACCCGCAACTGAACCTGGAAATCCGGATATTGTTTATGCTCAATCTCAGCAAGGTAATATACATAGAATTGACAGAACTAATGGCGAAGCAACATTTATTAAACCTCAAAATGATGTAGGTGAACCATATGAAAGATTTAATTGGGATGCTCCAATTTTGGTCAGTCCACATGATCCAAAAACTATATTTTTTGGATCACAAAGAGTTTGGGTTTCTAATAATAGGGGAGATGATTGGAAGTCAATTTCTGGTGATTTGACATTAAATCAAGAAAGACTAGAACTACCAATTATGGGTAAAGTACAAAGTTGGGACAATCCATGGGATGTCTATGCAATGTCAACTTACAATACAATTACATCATTATCTCAATCTCCAGTGGATAAAAATATTATCTATGCAGGAACTGATGATGGAATAATTCAATATACCAGAGATTTTGGACAAAATTGGACTAAAGTTAATGTTGATAAACTACCAGGTGTTCCTAAAGGTTCATTTGTTAATGATATAAAAGCAGATTTATTTGATTCTAATACAGTTTATGTTCTTTTAGATAATCACAAGTTTGGAGATTATAAACCTTATGTATATAAGTCTGTAGACGGTGGTGAATCTTGGGTTAATATTGGTAATGGAATTCCCGATGGTTTTCTATGTTGGAGAATTGTTCAAGATCATGTCGATAAGAATTTAATGTTTTTAGGAACAGAGTATGGTGTTTATGTTTCGCTTAATGGTGGAAACAATTGGATTAAGTTTTCAAATGGAATACCTACGATTTCAATTAGAGATTTAGCAATCCAGAAAAGAGAAAATGATCTTGTTGCTGCTACATTTGGTAGGGGATTCTATGTTCTTGATGATTATTCTTCATTAAGATTTATTTCTCCTCAATCACTAAAAAATAATTTAGTTTTCTCACCAAGAAAAGCCTTACAATACAGCCCTATAAGATCAGGTTCTTCATCTCAAGGAAGCGATACTTATTATGCTAAAAATCCTGATTATGGCGCGATGTTGACATTTTATTTAAATGATGAATTACTAACTAGAAAGCAAAAGAGAAAAAAAGCTGAGAAAGAATTAGAAAAATCTAATTCTAATATTCCATTTCCTGGATGGAATGAATTAGATAAGGAGGTAAATGAATCTTCTCCTAAAACAGTGATTGAAATTTTTGACAGCAGTAATGTTTTTATTGATAGATTTTCATTGCCCTATAAAAAAGGTTTTAACCGAGTTTCTTGGGATCTTACAAGGGATATAGAAAGCAATGTAGTTTCTGGCTCATCAAGATCATATTCACCTAGTGTCAGAGTTAGTCCTGGTAGATATTCATTTAATGTTTACACAGACTTTAACGGAAACGTAAATAAAATTGGAAGTAAGTTTTTTGAGGTTGAAAGAATTAGAACAGGTGTTTTAAGTAATCCTAATTTAGATCAAATTGAAGCATTTTTAGTTGATTTAGAAAACACATATAAAAACTACTCTGTTGTTAATCATAAGTTTAGTAAGATTAAAAGATCTAATAAATCAATTCCATCATTAATTTCTAAAACTTCAAATTATAAGAGTTATGTTGAAAATTATAATCAAATTAAAGAAATGATAAATATGATTGATGTTTTTGTTTCAGGAAATAAATCTAAAAAAGATATAATGGAAAAAGACACCGAAACCATCTCTGATCGATTAAGTGTTGCTGTCCGTGGAATTAATAGTTCTTATGGTCCAACTTCAATGCAAATATCAAGTTTAGATAAAGCTAAATCTTTGATTACTGAGTTTGATAACATGTTAAAAGAATTGAGTTTAGAATTTAATAAACTTAAAAATCAGCTTGAGGGTGAGCTTGAAAGTCTAATTTTAGACTGATAATCATAAATAAGTAAATTAACAACCAATCCGTACGATTTAATTCCAAAGGATTGGTTGTTTTTTTTTAGATATAAATCATATGCTTTTTTAACAAATGGCTCAAACGGGTTTTTATATTTATTACTAAATTCTGCTTTTTCATCAATATTTTTTAAAACCCCTTTATTTATTTTTTTCATTTTGTCATTATACAAGATCTTATCATTTAAATATAATTCCCTCATTAAGTACTGTAATGCAAGTAGGCTTCCTGAGTAATTAATTTCGATGTTCTTTGATATTTGGTTAGATATAATTCCAATATAATTAGCCTCGTTTTCGCTAGCATATCCTATTTGATGGGCAATTTCATGAGAAATTGTTGATGGATATGAAATTTTAGGTATCCTAGAATTTATATTTGCTTCTAATGTGAATGGGTTTATGTATCCGGTGAATCCTAAGTATGATATTAATAAAGAAAAGTAAGATTTATTTACTTTAAGATTTTTAGTAGATATATTATTAGTTTTTAGTTCTTTAATTGAGTTTTTGCATTCAGATACTATTTCTTCAAATGAAGAGGTTAGAGTAACCTTTTCATTAGGATTTATAGTTAGTTTTTTATGAATATTATTTACTTTACTGATGTAGTGCTCAGTTGTTTGAACTAATTCATCTAATTGATAATTACTGAATGCATATTCTTGATTAATTGATTTTTTATTATAGTGGATACCCCAACTAAAATAAAAAAAGGAATAAATAAAAATACTAGTGAATCCAGCTCTGTAAAAAAAAATCCGTCTTGTCTTTGAGTTGTATAAGTATTTAAAAATAATAGGCAATGATACTAGGTATAATAAATCACCAACATTTAATTTTAAAATATTAGTAATATTAGATATTAAATCTATCCACGTAGGATAAATTAAAAGATATGCGTTGTAAAACCACTCGTTTTGTGGCTTATTAAAAAATAGAATAACAAAAAAAATAAAAATTAAAAGAAATTTAAATCCCCTCTTAATTTTCAAATTCATACTACTTTATTTTTGTTCAACTATTTCTACTTCAAAAATCAAATTAGATTTTGCAGGTATTCCTCTTTGTTCTGTTTCACCATATGCTAGGTAATAAGGTAAAAATAATGTTGCTTTATCTCCAATCTTTAACAATTTTAATCCTTCTTTAAATCCTGATATCATCATGTCTTTTGGACCAACTCTAGCTTCAATTGGCGTATATCCACCAGCACTTTTTCTCTGAGCATTTACTTGATTAAATCTTTGTGCAACTTCAAGTATTGAGGTGTCTAAAAGTGTACCATCTTCAAAATATACAGCGTAATGTGTAAGTATAGTTTTATTTTCATCAACCAAATCACCATTATTAGTTGAGTTTATAAAATATTTTAATCCTGTTTCTGTTTCTAATGATTTTGTCTTTAAGCTGGTATGCTCTTTAGATACATCGTTCTTTAACTTTTGAAACATTTTTTCTTTTTCTTTTTTTAGCTTTTCTTCTTCTTTGAAGTGATTCGTAAATATCTTCGAAGCATTAAACTTTTTAGCTTCTTTTCCATCTCTTTCAATTGTAATGCTTAAAATCGAATCTCCTTGTTCTATTGAATCTACAATTTCTTGACCTGAAGTTACCTTTCCAAATACAGTGTGAAGACCATCTAACCAGGGAGTTTCTTTGTGAGTGATAAAAAATTGACTTCCATTTGTTCCTGGACCTGCATTGGCCATAGATAATATTCCTGCTGAATCATGTTTTAAACTTTCAACAATTTCATCTTTAAATGAGTACCCTGGTGATCCAGATCCTGTTCCAGTTGGATCTCCACCTTGAATCATAAAGTCTTCAATTACTCTGTGAAAAGTTAATCCGTCATAATAATTTTTTCCTTTATATTGTTCACTAACCTCTTTATTATTACCCTCAGAAAGAGAGATGAAATTAGCGACTGTTACAGGTGTTTGTTTAAAAAATAACTCTGTAATTATTTCTCCTTTATTAGTTTCAATCAACGCATTGATTGTTGAATTATCTGATTTTTGTGACATATTACATGAAAAATTAATTGTTAATAATAATAAGATTATATTTTTTTTATTTATCATTTTAATGAAATTTAAATTCCTTTATTTTTTTTATAAATAATGCTATGGCATTATCAATTTTTCCTTCAAACTTTCCGCCAGCAGCATTTATGTGTCCTCCTCCATTAAAGTTGTCTTTAGCAAACTTATTACATGGAAAATTATTTTTTGACCTAAAAGATATTTTTATTAGATTTTCATCTTCTAAATCTTCGATAAACATGGCTGTAAATTCAATATTTTTTAAAGATAAACCATAATTAACTACACCTTCAGTATCACCTTTTTCATAGTTATGTTCTTTTAATTCATCTCTTTTAAGATACATATAAGTTGTTTTGTACTCCTTTAAAACATTTAAATTATTTAGTGCTTTACCTAAAATCATCAATTTACTAGTACTGTTTTCATTATATACTTTATTATATATTTCTGATTGAATTATTCCTTTGTTGATAAGTTCAGCTATTATTTTGTGTGTTTTACTGTTTACGCCATTATATTGAAAAGACCCTGTATCTGTCATCATACCTAGATAAATACATGTTGCAATATTCTTATCAATTAATTTTAAATTATTTGAAGCTTCAATAATGAAATAAACAATCTCGCATGTTGAACTTATTTTTGGATATGAAAAGTTAATATCAGCATAGTTTTCTGGTAATTGATGGTGATCAATCATAACTATTTTTTGATTTTCTTTATTTATAATACTAGATAAATCACCACATCTGTCCAGGCTATTAAAATCCATTGTAAAAATAAGGTCTGAGTCAGTTAGTTTCTGATTAGATTTTTCAATGTCTTCATCATATATTATAATATCATTAATTCCAGGTACCCAATCTAAAAATGATGGATGTCTATTTGGTGTAATAACATTGCTGACTAGATTTAAACTTTTTAAATAATGGTGTAGCGCCAAAGAACTTCCAATTGCATCACCATCTGGATTGAAATGAGTAACAATAGAAATTTTCTTGCATTCTACAAGTAAGTTTTCTAAATCCTTAATTTCTTTTTCCATTTATTCGGCGCTAAGATAGTCATTACTTTAAGAAGATTTAACTCAATAATGATATCATTTTTAGTAAATTTATAATCAAATATCAGACCGTTGAAATTAAATCTCTTTAAACTCAGAAAAAATAAAAAATTTAGATATTCACCTAGATACTCTAAATCTGAACAACAATCAAATATTTATGAATTTGATTCTGCATATTCAAAAAACAGAGAAAGTAGAAGTGTTTATGATAAATCTAATTCTTGGACTGAAGCTAGGCTTAATTCTAGAAACAGAGGAAATTCTTCTTTTTCTAAAACTATTTTATTTATAGTTCTGCTTTTAACATTTGTTTTTTTATATGTAATTGATTTTGACTTGTCAATTTTTTTACCTTAAAATGATTAGAGAACTAGAATATGATGTAATTAACAAGATTGCTGCTGGTGAGGTTGTTCAAAGACCTTCATCAGTTGTGAAAGAATTGATTGAAAATTCGATAGACTCAGATGCTAATCAAATCGATGTTTCAATAATCGACTCTGGTAAAACCTTAATTAAAGTAAGTGATAATGGTATTGGAATGAGTAAAAGAGATATCAGACTATGTTATAAGAAGCATACTACTTCAAAAATTATTAACTCTGATGATCTTTTAAGACTTAGTACAAAAGGCTTTAGAGGGGAAGCTTTGTCTAGTATTGGATCAGTTTCTAAGATGATAATATCAAGTTCGGACAATAAAAAGGGTATTAGAAATGTATTGAGTATTGAAAACGGTCAGAATGTTGAAGAAACTGAGGAGTCAGGTTTAAATGGAACTTTGATTTCAGTACAAAATCTTTTTTATAATGTTCCTGCAAGAAGAAAGTTTCTAAAGTCTGATAATGTCGAGCTTAGGCATATTGTAGAGGAATTTATTCGTCTTGCTATAGGTCATTCGAATATTCACTTTTCGCTCAAACATAACGGAAAGGATTTGTATTTATTAAATCCCTCGAACTTAAAAGAGAGATTAATTAGGGTGTTTGGTAAATCAGTTGATTCTAAAATTGTTAGTATATCTGAAGAAACTCCAATTGCAAAAATAAATGGTTTTATTTATAAGCCTGAATATTTAAATAAATCAAGAAAATATCAATATCTATTTGTTAATAATAGATTTGTGAAAAGTAGTTATTTAAATCATGCAATTAGTAAATCTTATGAGGGATTAACTGCAGAGGAAAATCAACCCTCATACTTTATTTTTATTGATGTACCTGAGGAAACTATAGATGTTAATGTTCATCCTACAAAAACTGAAGTTAAGTTTGAGGATGAAAAATCAATATATGCAATAATAAGATCCTCTGTAAGACATAGTCTAGGAAAATTTAATGTTATTCCAAATATTGATTTTTCAAATGACGTTAATTTGTCTAATTTAAGCTCAACTAAAGACGTTAAGCCACCATCATTAACTTTCAACGAATCTTTCAATCCATTTGAAAAAAATACAATTTCAAATCTCAAAAATGATGTTTTTGATCATAACAAAAACCATGAGTTTAATTCTAATATTAATATTTTTCAAAATCATAAAGACATTTCAGATAGTGTAAAATTCTTTAGCTTATCAGATAGATTTATTGTTACAAAAACTAGCAATGATTTGATTGTCATTGATGTCTCTAGAGCTAAATACCGTATTTTGTATGAGAGATTTTTGAAAGAAATTTCAAGTGATAATAATTTTTCACAAAAGTTAATGTTTCCTATAAGTTTAGATTATGATAAATCTGAAATAAGAATTCTCAACGAGGTTAGAGATCAATTGATTCATTTGGGTTTTAGTTTTTCAAATTTTGATGAAAATAATATTGAATTAGATGGTATACACCCTAGTTTTAATCATGATTCAATTAATTTATTATTTGAGGAATTAATTGAGAACAATATTCTTGATTATAAAGAGTCATCAACAAGTTTAAATGATTATTTATCAAAATTAATGGCTAAATCAAAATCAATTAATAAAAAAATAAGTTTAAATGATTTTGAGCAAGAAGAGTTTATTAATGAGTTATTTGCGTGTAGAGAACCGTCTTTTTGTCCTGATTCAAAGAAAACATACCATACATTTGATTTAAATAATTTAAAAAAATTATTTCAATGATGTCCACACCAAGAATAATAAAGCATTTACTGATCATTAACATTATTTTTTTTGTAGGTACTCAGTTTTCCTCTGAAATAAGTAACGACATTTTATCTCTTCATTACTTTGAAAATGAAAAATTTATAGTTTCTCAAATTTTCACTCATATGTTTATGCATGGAAATTTAGCACATATTGCATTTAATATGTTGGCTTTATGGATGTTTGGGTCTACTCTGGTTAATGTTTGGGGGAATAATAAATTTATTTTCTTTTATTTTTCATGTGGAGTGGGTGCTGCATTAGTTCAGTTAACAGCATACTATTTAAATATACAATCAGTTACAAGTGAGTTATTAAGTTTTGGTTTAACATCACAAGATGTTAATAATATACTTTTGTCTGGAAGATATGATCAAAATATTTTAGATTATATCTCGGAAAACAGACTTGCCTCAATGTATTTTGATTATAACGCAGTTATGGTAGGTGCATCAGGAGCGATATATGGCGTTGTTGTGGCTTTTGCTTTTTTATTTCCAAATTCAAAGTTAATGTTGTTATTTCCTCCTATTCCAATTAAAGCTAAGTTTCTAGTACCTTTATTAATAGTTGGAGATATCTTCTTTGGTTTTACATCTGCTTCAATTGGCCCAATTGCTCATTTTGCACATTTAGGTGGAGCGCTTACAGGTTTTATAATGATGTGGTATTGGAAAAAAAATCAATTTAATAATAGAAGATGGAATTAAAAGATAAAATTAAAAACTTTTACAGGACCTCTAACTCTGTTCAGAAACTAATAATAATTAATATTGTTTTGTTTATAGTTCCTTTCTTTTTTGAAACTTTTACTTATTTATTTGCTCTTGAAAATTTTAGTTTTATAGTTTTTTTTACAATTGAGGCTGATTTAATGAAATTGATATTAAAACCATGGTCGGTTTTTACCTACGGATTCATTCACGGTGGTTTTTATCATCTTTTTTGGAATATGTTAATGCTATACTATTTTGGAAACCTATTACAAAATATATTCGGTGATAAATTAATTTACAGTGTCTTTTTTAATGGAATAATATTCGGAGGATTATTTTATGTTATTAGTTACAATATTTTTCCTGTTTTTAAAGGAGCAACTTCACAAATGATTGGTTCATCTGCTGGTGTAATGGCAGTTTTATTTTATTTGACATCATATAGCCCAAATATGAATATCAGGTTATTTATAGCAAATATCAAGTTAGTTTATATTGCAGTTTTTTTATTAATTCTGGATGTAATACAAATACCAAGCGGTAACTCTGGTGGTCATATTGCTCATATAGGCGGTGCTATTACTGGTTATTGCATGTTAAAATATAATTATCAAGGTTTTGATCTATTTTCATTTATAAGTTTTTTTAAATCAAAAAGTAAGTCAAAAAAGAATAATATTAATTACAACAAAATAGATCAAAAAAGAATTGATCAAATACTTGATAAAATTTCAGAATCTGGATATGATAGTCTTACAAAAGATGAAAAAAACTACCTATTTAAAGCTGGAAACAAAAAAGATAAAAATTAAAATTAATTATTTATAAAGTTATAAAGAAAGTACTGGTTATCAGTTATTTGAGTTTTT
>Ga0208127_1001334_pt1 | contig 12299 bp, 10 predicted proteins | sample ETNtaG_6_FD_185751 | JGI IMG/M metagenome (GOLD analysis project Ga0208127, IMG submission 185751) | Marine microbial and viral communities from oxygen minimum zone, Eastern Pacific Ocean - ETNP201306SV45 (SPAdes) (version 2) | ecosystem: Environmental > Aquatic > Marine > Oceanic ...
GAATCAGGAGAAAAATTTAGAAATTTGGGGGTATGGGAATATGCTTATTTGGTTTCCCTGAATTGTTCTTCCAAGTATTCCTGGATCTGCCTCAGTTCTTTCATCGCGGCATGGATGTCTGAACTGTCAAGTACGTTGATCTCCACCCTTTCTCCAGTATGCGAAAGTTTCTTTCTTTGAGTACGATGTTTCGGCGAAATAAAATCGTTTACCTTGAAAACCTGAATTGCTCTTGAAAATCCTTTTGGAATGAAACTGTCATATTCTTTACATTCCACATCTTCTTCAATCAGGTTTTTTGTGTTTTCGTCAATCAACATACAATCGGGTTCTGCCATGGATTCCAACCTGGCCGCAAGATTCACCGGACTGCCAAGTACAGTATAGTCGAGACGAAGGTCTGAGCCGAAATTTCCGACAGTACAATAGCCTGTGGCAATACCCATCCTGATGGAAATTCCATTTGCCACTCCAAGTTTTTTCCAGTGTTTTTGCAGTTCTTCGACCCTTTTTTTCATTCTTAATCCCATTTCAATGCATTTAAGGGCATCTTCACGTTCACCTTCTGAATCAGGATCTCCAAAGAAAACCAGGACTGCATCACCTATGAACTTGTCAATGGTTCCACCACTTTCCAGGGCGATGGCGGACATTTCAGAAAGATAAGAATTGATGACCAGGGCAAGTCTTTCGGGTTCCAGGGTATCTGTCAGATCTGTAAATTTGACAATATCCGAGAGAAAGATGGTCAAGTTTTTCCTCGCATGTTTTTCAATGGTTTTTCCCTCGTTACTGAAAATACTTTGATAGATTTGTGGAGATAGGTATTTGGCCAGCCGGGTGGCTAGGTTCTCCAACTGTTTTGTTTTTTCTTCGATCAGTTCCCGATCCCGGATTTTTTGTTCCAGGAGGTCTTCTCGTTCACGGCGTAGGGCCCATTCTTCGGTTCTATCAACAAACTGTCCTTGAACACCGTTCAAATAGGAAAATGAATCGTTTCGGGTCCGGGTTGAGAGAAGCGAATAAATTTTTTCTTTGCCATCCATATTAATCGGGACTTTAGGAATCAGGACCCAGCCCTTTTCATTAATATCACGGACAAACTGCTCGACCTGCTCGACACTCACTCCCAACTGCACCAATACGTCAGGAAAATAAGCGTTACTCACATTTCCCAGAACCGGAAAGAATTTACGGAAATTATCATTAACCCTGACGATTTCCAGGTTTTCCCGCGCGAAATAAGCAGCCGTGATGGCGTTTTCGAAATTGAAGAAACTGAGTTCAATGACATTCTGCTGATTGAAAAAATCCTCAATTTTCATTTTTTCCCTTTAAAAAGCATGAATCATTCTTTCAACTCACTTTTTTCAAGCGGGCCAGCTTTCCGGTTATGGCTCCCCAAGTTGTGACACAATAGGGGACGCAGTAGGTCAGCACAATTTTAAGCCAGTAAGGGTATTCTCCGGATAAAATCATGTCTCCGTGATTGATGCTGGTTAAAATGCTGCCCACCACCAAAGCAGTGAAAAAAGCTTTTTGGGAGTGCCGTCACCAAAAGCAAGTTGCAGCATATCAAGCTTTTGGATGGGTTGATGTAAAACACCCTCAGAGGAAGTTTCTTTCATATTATTTTTAAAGATTGTTCTGGAAATATCTTATTCCCTTCAATCCATCCTTTTGAGGATTTTTTCCAACATTTCTTCGATTCGGTCGAAGCGTTGGTCAAGGTATTGTTGGATGGCGGGATCCAGTCCTTCGATTTTTGAAGTTTCCTGTTTGAACTGACTGAGTAGGGCTTCTGCCTTGCTCCTTTTTTCCTTGTCACTGCTCATAGATCGATTTGTGAAAATGGAATCATGTTTATCAATTTTAGTATGTGATTACCATAGAGGATTACCAAGTATTAATCACTTGGAATCTTGATCCGTAGGGGTTGATGGGGAACAGAGATTGGGGATGAGGATTCTTTCGGAAGGGTTGTAAATGATTAAGAATCCCCCTCAATGATCCAGCAGGAGGAATTTTGAACAAAATGAATCAAACCCTTGCAGCATCTGATGAGGTTCAACTTTATCAGATACTTTGATTCTTATCTCAAAATAAGCCTATGATTAGGTTTTTGTTAATAACCCAAAATAACTTTTGATAAAACAATGGAATTAAACGGAATTAACTACGAACGGCCAGTGAAGCCCCTGGCAGTGGTCTGTATTGATGGAGGAGACCCTGAGTACTTCCAGAGTGGATTAAGGGATCAAATCATTCCCAACATCACCCGATTCATGGAAGAGGGTTTTTACCAGGTGGCAGAGGGATCGATGCCGAGTTTTACCTGCCCCAATAACATGTCGATCGTGACCGGTTCAGAACCGGAGGTCCATGGCATTTCCGGGAACTTTTACCTGGATCGTGAAACCGGAGAGCCTGTGGTAATGACGGGCCCGGAACTGCTTCGTTCACGTTCCATCATGAGTGAATTTTCAAGGCAGGGTGCAAAAGTTGTTTCAATCACTGCCAAGGATAAATTGCGGAAGCAGTTGCAAAAGGAGATGGATCTTTCAGGAGGGTCAGTCAGTTTTTCCTCGCAGCACGCAGATCAATGTACCATGGAGGAAAACGGAATCGAAAACGTCCTTGAATTTGTAGGACAACCTCTCCCAGATATGTATTCCGCACAACTCTCCCTTTTTGTTCTTGATGCAGGCATCAAACTGCTTGAAGAACGCAGGCCCGATATCCTTTACCTCTCGTTGACCGATTTCATCCAGCATGCCCATGCTCCGGGAAGCGAAGAAGCCAACCAGTTTTACCGGGATATGGACGAGCGCTTCGGGCGTTTGCAGGAACTTGGGGCTCTGGTTGCGCTGACTGCAGACCATGGAATGGGAGACAAATCTGCTGAAAACGGGGAACCGAATGTGATCTGGCTCCAGGATGTGTTGGATCAACAATTTGGTTCAGGTTCGAGTCAGGTTATCTGCCCGATCACGGATGCTTTTGTCGGCCATCATGGAGCTCTTGGTGGTTTTGTCCGGGTTTACCTTGAGCAGGACCAGGACCGTCTTGAAGTGGCTTCTGCCATCGAATCACTGGAAGGAGTTGAACGGGTATGGATTAAGGAAGAAGCCGCTAAGGATTTGGAACTACCCCTGGACCGTGAAGGGGATCTTGCCGTTGTTGCGGATAAGAGATTTGTCATCGGAGGGAGGGAAACGGATCATGATTTGAGTGCACTCAAGGGGAAACGTCTTCGAACCCATGGCAGCCTTCATGAAGCCAAAGTTCCTTTCATCCTGAGTGAACCTCTCAAGGAATCGTACCAGAAACGTGCGGATGAACGAACTCTGCGCAGTCGAGAAATATTTGAATATGCCCTGAACGGCATCGAAAACTAATTCTTAGGTAAGCGATGATAGAAGAAAAGATGAGAATCGGCGGGGAAAAAGTTACAGGAGAGAATGGTTCTCTTGATGTACTCAATCCCTTCAATGGAGAGAAAGTTGGATCCGTCCCCCGAGCTTCCAGTTCTCAGGTCGAAAAGGCGATGAGAATCGCCCAAGAGTTCAAACCCAAACTGACCCGATATGAGCGGCAGCAGATTCTCTCAAAAACCGCAGAAATTCTAGTTTCGAGAAGAGAAGAGATTTCCGATCTGATTACTGCAGAATCGGGACTTTCCAAAAAAGATTCTCTTTATGAAGTAGGACGTGCATTCGATGTCTTCAGCCTCACGGGCCAATTATGCATCCTGGATGACGGTCAGATCTTTTCCTGTGACCTGACTCCCCATGGGCAAAAACGAAAAATTTTCACCCAGCGTGAGCCCTTGCAGGGAGTGATCAGCGCCATCACTCCCTTCAATCATCCGCTCAACATGGTGGCGCACAAAATCGCACCGAGCATTGCAACCAATAACCGCATGGTCTGCAAACCTACTGAGAAAACGCCTTTGACGGCTTTACTGCTGGCGGACGTTTTGTATGAGGCAGGAATGCCTCCGGAAATGTTCCAGGTGATTACAGGGTTTCCGCAGGATATCGGTGATGCGATGATCACCCATCCCAATATCGATCTGATAACCTTTACCGGAAGCGTTTCTGTAGGGAAATACATCGCCGAAAAAGCGGGTTACCGGCGTACCGTGCTCGAACTCGGAGGGAACGCACCCCTGATCATCATGGAAGACGCGGACCTGGAAAGGGCTTCCACCCTTGCTGTCGCAGGCGCAACGAAGAATTCCGGACAGCGCTGTACTGCCGTTAAACGAATTCTCGCAATTGAATCCATCGCCGATGAGTTGGTAGAAAAAATCGTCCAGAAAGCTTCCAAGCTTAATTGTAGTGATCCCTCCAATCCGCAGACCGATGTGGGTACGGTGATCGATGAAGCTTCTGCGATGCTTTTTGAACGCCGGGTCGAAGACGCCGTCTCAAAAGGTGCCAGGAAGCTTTATGGGAAACAAAGGGAAGGTGCCCTGTTTCACCCCACGGTGGTGGACCATGTCCCCTGGGACTGTGAACTGGTGATGGAAGAAACCTTTGGGCCGGCAATCCCTGTCATCCGAATCAAAGATATCGATGATGCCATCCGAGTTGCCAATGGAACGAATTTCGGACTTTCCTCAGGTGTCTGCTCCAACCGGTTCGATTACATCACCCGGTTCATCAATGAACTCAACCATGGAACTGTCAATATTTGGGAAGTTCCTGGTTATCGAATTGAAATGTCTCCCTTCGGTGGAATCAAAGACTCCGGACTTGGTTACAAAGAAGGAGTGATCGAAGCCATGAAAAGTTTTACCAACCTTAAAACTTTCTCCATGCCTTGGATGTAAACAAAAATCTTTCATACAAGATTTCTCTTCCAATGAAGCTTTTGCTCTAGAGTCACTATCAAAATTAAAAAATGTTTGAAGTAAAATTCAAACTGCTGAAAAGGTTTAAATGACATCTTCAAAAATTAATTTTTCTCCTAAAGGACTATTCATCGGTGGTAAATGGGTTGACAGCTACAAAGGAGGAAGATTTTCAACGATAAACCCTTCCAACGGCCAACATCTTGGCGAAGTTCCACTTGCTGAAAAAGAGGATGTCAATCGTGCGGTGATTGCTGCTAAGCAAGCATTTCAGGACTGGGGGAAAATGCCATTGAAGGAGCGTGCTGGTTTTCTGATAAAACTGGCTGACAAACTTATGGAGAACAGAGATGAACTAGGAATGATGGATTGCGTGGATTCTGGAAATGCACTCAACGGCATGAAAGGGGATGTTGATTGGTCTTCAGATTCACTGAAATATTTTGCTGGTCTTATTTCGGAAATAAAAGGAGAAACATTTTCTGAAAAACCCGGTCATTTCAACTTCACAAGAAGACAACCATATGGTGTTGTAGCTAAAATCAATCCCTTTAATCATCCCTTACGTTTTTGTGCTGAAAAATCTGCAGCAGCCCTGGCTGCAGGAAATACCGTCATAGTGAAAGCTTCTGAACAGGCTCCATTGTCGAGTCTTCGTTTTGCAGAGATTTGTGAAGAAATTTTACCTGAAGGAGTCGTGAACGTCCTTACAGGGGATGCAATTTGTGGAGATGCAATGGTTCGACATGAGGATGTCCGACGAGTTGGAGTGGTAGGTTCCGTTTCTACAGGGAAAATAATTGCTAAAGCAGCGGCTGAAGATTTAACCCATGTATCATTGGAATTAGGAGGAAAAAATCCAATTATTATTTTTCCAGATGCCGATCCCAAGAAAGCAGCCAATTTTGCTGTTAAGGGGATGAATATGAACCGCCAAGGACAATCTTGTAGTTCGACTTCGAGAGTATTGGTTCACAAAGACCTCCATCATGAGGTCCTGAAAGAAATGAAAAGATTGGCAGAAGATCTGCCGGTTGGCCTGCCTTGGTTGGAAAAAAACGAATTGGGTCCTATCGTTTCTGAAATTCAATACAAGAAAATTTTAAATTACATTTCTTCTGCAAAAAATGAAGGTGCAGATTTAATTACTGGAGGAGAAATCCCTAAAGAGCAGGAATTACAAAATGGCTTTTTTATTCAACCCACTATTTTTGACAAAGTCACAATGGACATGAAGATAGGGAAGGAGGAAATTTTTGGGCCAGTCATGTCAGTCATTGAGTGGGATGATTATGAATCTATGATTTCTTTGGCGAATGGAATTGAATATGGATTAACTGCGATGATTGTGACTGATAACTTAAAATTAGCTATGGAGACTGCCGAAAGGGTGGAAGCGGGTTATGTTTGGATTAATTCAACAGGGAGATATTTGGGTGCGCCTTATGGGGGTTGGAAACAAAGTGGATTTGGTCAAGAAGAATGCTTTGATGAATTATTAAGTTACACTCAAATTAAAAATGTGAATATGCGCTGGTGACCAATGATTCAGTTAAATTCAATGAAGGTTGCAGTCATTTTTTGAGTTTTTCTTTCTCAAGAAAAAATCTGTTTTATTCAATTTTTTCATCTGACCAATTTTCAACCATTTTGGCAATTTCCAGATGATCAACTTCGTCACCAAAAGTTTTTCTCGCTAATTGTACCATTTCTCGAGTTGTCCTTAAAACGGGGGATGGGGTATCACTATCCTGAAACATTGCCATACAGGTATCAATATCCTTGAATAATAAACCTAAGGAAAAACCGTAGTCGAATTTTCTATTAAGAACATGTTCTGGGAATCGTTGTTGGGTAACCCAAGAACGGCCTGAAGAAGTGCTGATAGCCTTGAGAGCATCTTCAATATTCAGTCCATATTTTTTTAAAACGACCATGCTTTCCGACACGGCACAGATATTTGCTGCAAGGAGGGAGTTATTGACTGCTTTTACCGCATGGCCAGCACCACAGGGACCTAAGTGAACGATATTCTTTGCAAAGGAAGATAGGATGTTCTTAACCTGATCGACAAATTCCCCCTCCCCTCCTAACATAGCTGTCAGTATGCCCTTGGATGCTCCTGCAGGGCCACCTGATACAGCGCAGTCATAAAATTCAACGTTTTCTAATTTGAGAATTTCAGCAATTTTTTGGGATTCGCCGGGATGTCCTGAAGTGGTATCAATCCAAAATTTAATAGTTTGAAGTAAACCTTTTTCACTGGTCAATTTATTTACTACTTCTCTAACCAAAAAAGAATTTGGAAGACAACTTAAAATAACTTCCGATTGCTTCACTGCATCCATCAAATCTGATTGGATCACATTCTTAAACTGTTCAGCAGCGTTTTTAGATGCATCAGGATTAAGATCATAAGCAAAAGTAGGAAAACCTGCTAAACCGATGCGGCCACACAATTCTTTCCCCAGATTTCCTAAACCAATGAAGGTACAATTCATAGGATTACTCCTTAAAGGAAAAATTTAAATACTGTGAGCTGCTTGACAGAGATTCTTCAATTTTGCCTTTGCAAGATCTCTGTTTAAAAGACCTAAGCCGCAATCAGGGGCAGCAATAAAGCGTTCTCGGTCTATATGTTCTAAACAAAGTTTGATCCTTTCTTTTACCTGATCAACTTCTTCAAGTTTACTTTTTGCTACATCAACAAGTCCCATCATAACGGTGGTATTTTTAAATAGTTCCAGTAATTTTGGATCATTGGGACGATGAGCGTCTTCGATTGATATTGCATTAATCGAAGATTGGTCAATCGCTTCAGCTATATCAAAATAGGATTGTGGGGGAGCTTTGTAATAATTATCAGTATCAAGAGCATTGGGATACCCACAACAAGCATGCATTGCCCGTGTAACATGATCCGGAACACCAGCAAAACACCTTTCAAGATTTTCCACCCCGTATTCAAGGGCCTTCTCAGGTTTTCTGGCAAAGACAGGTTCATCTACCTGAATGTACTGGCAACCAGCCTCAACTAAAGAGAGTATTTCCTGATTCAGCGCATTCCCTAAATCGGCCCCCAATTTCTTATCATCATTGTAAAAATCATCTGCAATTGAGTCCGTAATGGTCATTGGACCTGGAATGGTAATTTTCACCGGGTTATTGGTGAATTGCTGAGCCGTTTTATAATCACGGCCTAAAATGGGTGCTCGAAGACTTACAGGTTTGATAATCGTTGGAAGATCTGCCTCAAATGCTCCAGCCCGAACACTTTTATGGGTGACTGTTTTGAAATCAATCCCTTCAATTTGGCGGCATTGATAATAGATGTAATTTTCTCTTCTCACCTCTCCATCAGTAGGAATATCGATTCCAGTTTGAGTTTGATCTTCAATCACCTCTCTGATGGCTTGAAGAAAAAGGGATTCTGCTTCATCACCAGCTTGCTCAATATTTTCTTCATAATCTGTGATGCTCCAACGCTGCAAAAGCCCCTTGTCTGCTCCTTTAGCTTCTTCATCATCAGCATCTGGAAACCAATCCCCAATAGGTGTGCATGCAGGTTTGGGATAAGCACCGATGGTTGTGGTTTTGATTTTCATTTTCTTATTACATTTTCTTAATCAAAAAAAGAATGACCAGTTAGAAGAATTTTCCAACTGGTCATAAAATAGAACTACAGAAGTTAAATGGACGAAAGATTAATTTGGAAGCATTGAAGAAACTTCGTCAGCCAATTCCTCCTGAAGAACTGCCATATCATCTGAGCCACCAGTTACAATGGATTCTAATCCATCATATATAACTTGAGTGATTGCAAGACTGTTGTCGCCAGGATAGGCAATCCATTCACGTAAAAGCCCTGCCTGCCTTACAGCAGTATGTTTATTTGGATTTTGCTTGTAAAAATCACCCAACATTTCATTGGCAGCAGTGTTTGGAGGAATATAACCAGTGGTTTCAGCAACTACTGCAGCACCTTCACCGGATGTACAGAACTTGATGAATTTCCATGCGGCTTCAACTCTTTCTGGGCTACCAGTAGAAACTAGCATCACCGAGTTTCCTCCCGCAGGAAGTCCGATGGGAGGTGTTCCCATGCCTGGATATTCAGATGTTTTGTAAACAAAATCGCCTTTTGCTCTCTCGATGGCACCTACTGCAGAAGTCGACCAGAAAAACATAGCAACTTTTCCTGCATTGAAAGGTTTAGCAGCATCTCCCATAGCCAGATTCTGCATTCTGCAACTCCGGAATAATTTTTTCATGGTTTCGAGAGCACGAAGGCCCGCAGGACCATCAAAATTTACTTTTCCGTCTTTAAGAATAGGCTCACCTTGACTCCACATTAAAGCTTGGAAAAACCAGTTTCCTGTAATGTTCCATCCCCAGAAAAGTGGATTATCATATCCAACGGCTCTTAATTTGTCACAGGCAACAATAACTTCATCCCAAGTTGTCGGCAAATTTTTAATTCCTGCCTTATTCATGGCATCCATGTTGTAGTTTCCTACAGGTAGAGAAACAGAAAATGGCAGACCATAGACTTGTCCATTAAAGGTACCTAAATCCAACATCGCTTTATGGTATCCATCCTTAGCAAAGTTTGCTTCTTTGGCGATAAAGGGTTCGAGAGACTTGGCAATCCCTTTTTCCACGAACATAGCTTGCCGATTCAAACCTTGAAAGGTTACATCAGGGAGCTTACCCGCCACAGATTCACGAAGAATGGTGTTGGCTCCATCTTCATAATTTTCATAAGTTGCCCTGAATTTGACCTCAATGTCTGGATGGGCTTTTCGAAACATAGGATAGATACGCTTAAAAGTAACATCAAACAATGAGGAGTAGGCGTATCCTACTTCTATTGTTACAGCCTGAACTATTGAAGCTGAAATTAATATTGAAGCAGCAAAACAAACTGCTATTGAAATTTTCTTACTCATAACATTCCCTTTCTTAAAGCCCTTTTATTAAAGAAAAACAGACTGGGCTTTGACTAATCTGTCTTTCTAGATCAGTAAAAATTTAAAAGTTAATTCCTTTAAATCTTCACTGCTATTTCATGCCGGTCAGAGTAATGCCTTCTATAAATCTGCGTTGAGCTAATAAAAAGGCAACTACAAGAGGTGTTACAATTATAGTTGCTGCTGCCATCATCGGTCCGTATTCATTCCCGTCCATATCTGACTTAAACATACGAAGACCTAAAGGTGGAGTCATTAGGTCACGGTCCCCGGTGATGACTATTCTAGGCCAATAATAGTCATTCCAATGTGCAACAACTGAGAAAATGGCAAAAGCCAATAAAGCTGGGATAGCCGTGGGCAACATAACTTTCCAGATTATTGAAAATTCACTCATACCGTCCATCCGAGCAGCATTGATCAAATCATCTGGGACTGTCATGAAAAATTGACGCATTAAAAATATCCCAAAAACTGAGATGGTCCAAGGAATAACCAATGCTGCATAGGTATTTGTTAATCCTAGTTTTGCGAGCATTAAATAAAGTGGTAGGGCAATAGCATGAACAGGGATTAATAAGCAAAATATGACCATACCAAAAACAATATTTTTGCCTAAAAAATTTAATTTTGCTAATGCATAAGCGCATGGTAAAGCAATCAGAATTTGTATTGCAAAAATTGAAACTGTAACAATAACTCCATTTAATAAATAGCGGAGTAATGGAGCTTCCTCGAAGGCAGCTTTATAATTGTAGACAATAGGAAGCATGGTGCATTCTTCTTCTGGTTTCCCTTCTTTAACGCATCGTCGGTCAAGCATAAGTTCTTGTGAACCAAAAAAACCACCACTAATACTTTGTATTTCGGATGGTGATTTAAATGAGAACGATAACATTAAATAAAATGGTAAAATCACCACAACTGCTCCTAAAATCAAAATAAAGTGTTTAATGATTTCTGAAAACCATTTCGACTGATGATTCATGAATAATGTACTCTTCTATTTACGAAATAAACTTGAGTTAAAGTGAGGACAAGAACAAAAAGTAAAAAAATTATTGTTAGAGATGAACCAATACCAACTAAATTCTGTTTAACTCCCTTTTCAAACATTGCATAAACCATCATATATGTAGACTTACTTGGGCCTCCTCTTGTGAGGGCTTCCACGGTGTCAAAAACTTGGAATGAGCGGATTGAGGTTATGGTGATTACAAATACATGAGTTGGGCCAAGCATTGGCCATGTCACAAGTTTAAATCTTTCCCAAGAGCTTTTTGCTCCATCCATTTCTGCTGCTTTATAGAGGTCTCTTGGAATTGAGGTAAGTCCTGCTAAATAAAGAACCATATTAAAACCAAAAGCCTGCCAGACACCGATGAAAGAAATAGCTCCAAGCGCATATTTTTTGTTCCCAAGCCAATTCGGCATTCTGTCAGCGCAAGCATTTCCATACCAGTTTTCAGCTGGATTAAAACCTAACCATGAACCTGTAATCAGTTGATAGAACCAATTTGTATTACAGCCCTCAGAGAGTAACTTGTTTACTAATCCTACAATTGGATCTAATGTGAATTCCCAGGCAATGGCCATTGCCAAAAGAGTTGCCATTACAGGGAGGAAAAACACAGTTTTGTAAATCTCACCACCAAATCGAAGCGAAGATATGAGAAGGGCGGCACCTAATCCTAAGAGCACAGAAAACGGAACGACAATGACCACATAAGTCAATGAAGCAGAAAACATTTTCTTATAACTGGAATATTTCGTTAACGCTTCATAATTTTTCCATCCTATCCATCTGAAATCGGGGCTCCCTAAATTATAATCGGTGAATGAAAATATGCCTGCGACAAATATAGGAACAATTAAAATGACAATCATTAATAAAACAGCTGGAACAACAAACCAGAAATGTGAACGAAATTTAGACATAATGATTATCTGTATTTCATTTATTTAATGGTAAACTTTTGCCATCTAAATCAAAGGTAAGGATTTTTTCATCATTCCATTCAGTATTCACTTCTTCACCTATTTTTACTTCAAAAGCATTTGTTGAATCACTTCTTACAATAATTTTTTCTTCATTTTCGTTAAGCACTACATGGAGATATACATCAGAACCAAGATTTTCTTTATGAATGATTTTCCCATTCAAACATTTATTTTTGTTTTTACCAGTGATTTCCATATGTTCGGGTCTTATCCCCAACAATAGATTACATTTCTTAGGAATTTTCAGAGTTTGAGATATTGTTATTCCCTTACAAGTTATATTTCCTTTTTCATCACTTTCTGCTGGAAGGACGTTAATTTTGGGACTTCCTATAAATTCAGCAACTCTAAGATTAGAAGGGTTCTTATAAATTTCATTCGGAGTATCAAGTTGTAGAATTTCACCATCCATCATCACAGCCATTCGGTCTGACATTGTTAGAGCTTCAGCCTGATCATGTGTGACATAG
>Ga0208127_1001336_pt1 | contig 12288 bp, 10 predicted proteins | sample ETNtaG_6_FD_185751 | JGI IMG/M metagenome (GOLD analysis project Ga0208127, IMG submission 185751) | Marine microbial and viral communities from oxygen minimum zone, Eastern Pacific Ocean - ETNP201306SV45 (SPAdes) (version 2) | ecosystem: Environmental > Aquatic > Marine > Oceanic ...
ATATTGCTCAGGCGGGTAGTCGTTTGGCGACTGGAACAATGATTTTGTTAGATGATAAAACATGCCCAGTAGGTATGATTGGAAACCTGATGAGATTTTTTGCTCATGAGTCTTGTGGTTTTTGTACGCCTTGTCGAGACGGATTGCCCTGGGTGGTTGCGATTTTTGATGAATTTTGCAAAGGACAAGGTACCAGAAAAGATTTAGAAATTCTTCACGAACATGTCGAATACATGGGGCCAGGAAGAACATTTTGTGCTCTTGCTCCGGGCGCTACTGCACCTTTAGGGAGCGGATTGAGATACTTTTCTGAAGATTTTGAGAGACTTATTAAAGACTAGAATTCGTTTATTGTTTTTGTGTTTTAGAGATGGAGTAATTGATGGCGAAAGTTGTTATAGACGGGGTGGAGTATGAGGTTAATCCCGATAACAATCTGTTGCAGGAAGCCCTGTCTAAGGGCTTAGATCTGCCTTACTTTTGTTGGCATCCTTGCATGGGTTCTGTAGGTGCGTGCAGGCAATGCGCTGTTAAACAATATCGTGACTCTGAGGACACTAAAGGTTCTATAGTAATGGCTTGTATGACGCCAGCTACAGATGGAACAATGATATCGATTGATGACGAGCAAGCAAAGGATATGCGAGAGCGTGTTATTGAAAGTTTAATGATCAGTCATCCTCATGATTGTCCGGTTTGCGAGGAAGGTGGTGAGTGTCATCTTCAGGACATGACCCTAATGTCCGGTCATAACTATCGGCGGTACGATAAGAAAAAAGTAACTCACCGTAATCAATACCTTGGCCCCTTTATAAACCATGAGATGAATAGATGCATCACGTGCTACCGCTGCGTCAGATTTTATGATGACTATGCTGGAGGCACTGATTTGGCAGCACAAGCATCGCATCACCATACTTATTTTGGCAGATATGAGGAAGGTGTTTTAGAAAGTGAATTTAGCGGTAATCTTGTCGAAGTTTGCCCGACAGGTGTTTTTACTGATAAAGCGTTTAGCGAGCACTATAGTAGAAAATGGGACTTACAAACGGCGCCAAGTATCTGCGCGGGTTGTGGTACTGGTTGCAATATAACTCCCGGAGAGCGCTATGGAACCCTTAGAAGGGTTGTTAATCGTTATAACGCTGAGGTAAACGGCTATTTCATATGCGATCGAGGTCGTTTTGGTTTCGATTATGTTAATAGTGCCGAACGGATTAGGTCGCCTGAGGATATCGACATCCTCCAAGAGTTGGAAAAATTTAGAGATGGGGATGCTATTGGCATAGGAAGCCCACGGGCTAGTATGGAGTCAAACTTTGCATTACGAGAATTTGTAGGCGAGAGTAATTTCTATTCAGGGTTATCTGACATAGATAATGAAGCCATTCAATTAACTCTATCCTTAGGTCAAGATTCCTCATTTAGGTCTCCCTCTATCAAGGAGATTGAGGCCGCAGATGCCGTGATCATCATTGGAGAGGATGTTACTAACACTTCTCCGAGACTCGCACTTGCCCTCAGGCAGTCGGTTAGGAACCATGCAACTGAATTGGCCAAGCAGGCTCAAATACCAGCATGGCAGGACGCGGCTGTAAGAGAGCTTGCTCAACATGAGCGTAGCCCCTTGATCCTTCTGACGCCCTATGCAACCCGCTTAGATGATGTAGCCTCTGATATTTTAGTTGGCCCGCCATCTGAGCTTGTTGAAGCAGGTGGGTCCATAGCGAGTGCGATTTCAGAGAATGCTCCAAAAACTGATGGCAAGCGAGATAGCGCTACCCAAATAGCAGACGCTCTCTTAAATGCTAAACGACCCTTAGTGGTTGCGGGCGCGTCGGCTGGAAAAATCGAGTACATTCAAACGGCTGCGAATATAGCGAGGGCTTTGAGTGAAAAGCGTGAAGAGACGGTTGATCTATGTTTGACAACCCCCGAAGTGAATTCCCTAGGAATGGCAATGCTCACAAATAAGGAAAATTCGCTAGGAAATGCTCTTAATCAGATCATACAAGGTGATGCGCGGAATGTTATTGTTCTGGAAAATGATTTATACAGACGTGCACCTCATTCAGAGGTAGCTAAAGCACTCGAAAAAACAGAATCGTTAATGGTCATTGATCAGTTGCCAACTAAGACTACGGAGCAAGCATCTTTATTGTTGCCCGCTACTGCGTTTTCTGAACATGAAGCAACTTATGTGAACTATGAAGGTAGGGCTCAGGTCAGTTTTCAGGTTCATCAGAATAAGATTGGTGCGCGACCCGCCTGGCGTTGGCTAAGTGAAAACCCAAAAGAAAGCATTTCATCACTGAGTGAAAGACTGCAGCAAAGTTCAGAGGCGTTTGAAGGTATAGCAGAACTAAGGCCGGAAATCTCTGGCACAGTGTCCGGGATGCAAGTACCGCGGCAATCTCATAGATATAGCGGCCGTACTGCAATGAGGGCAAATGTTAATGTCCATGAGCCAAAGCAGCCAGTTGATAGCGAGTCTGTATTATCTTTTTCTATGGAAGGGATACCCGCTGCAAAGGATGCGACAATATTAAGTGCCCCGTGGTCTCCTTCTTGGAATTCTAATCAGTCGATCACCAAGTTTCAGGAAGAGGTTAGTGGCGATTTGAAACAAGGAAATACTGGCAAAGTATTATTAAACCGCGATAAATCAGGTAGCTACCTGGAAATCAAGGTTGACACATCTAGCTCAAAAGACGGATTGGAACTCGCTTTAGCCCATCAAATTTTCGGCAGCGGTGAATTGAGCGCAAAATCAGTAGCGATTCAAAAAAGGATGGTTGACCCCTACATTGGACTATCAAAGGAGGATGCTGACTCTTTGGGATTAAAGCAGGGGGATAGTGTCAGCCTTGATGGCAATGGAAACATAGCAGCAGTAGTGATTCGCAACAAAATTAAAACGGGAACAGCAGCACTTTATTGTGGTGAAAACGAAATAGACTACCACTCGTTAGGATCGAGCGTTGTTCTTACAAAGGCAGAGAACACTTTTAAGAGAGGTATTGAAAATCTCATAGTCAGCGACCTCTATGAGGAGGGTTATTAAAAATGGATTTATCTATAGGCTCCCCTTTAACTATTGGTCTTATCTTAGGTGTCGTAATCATTACGGCAGCACTATTGATAACAGTTGAGCGACGTTTACTAGGTTTTTGGCAAGAGAGGTTGGGTCCTAATCGAGTTGGGTGGTTTGGTTCCTTGCAAGTAGTGGCTGACATGATCAAGATTTTTACCAAAGAGGACTGGATACCGCCATTTGCTGATAAGTTTAGCTTCGTCGTTGCTCCTGGAATTATAATGACGGTGGTGCTCTTAAGCTTCGCAGTCATACCTTTCAGCCCTAACCTAGGTGTCATCGATTCCAATATCGGTGTTCTTTTTGTTCTCGCAATGGCTTCACTGGGGGCTTATAGCGTTATGTTGGGTGGACTCTCATCGGACAACAAGTATGCGTTACTGGGAAGTTTGAGAGCGGCCGCTCAAATGATCAGTTATGAAGTGTTCATGGGCATTTCACTATTAGGTGTTATCGCGCTTACTGGCAGCTTCAACTTGAGAGAAATTGTTGAAAGTCAGTCTGATGGTTGGTACATCGTTCCCCAGTTTATAGGATTTGTTATTTTCTTGATTGCGGGAGTGGCAGAAAGTCACCGACTACCGTTTGATATCCCGGAGGCCGAACAAGAAATTTGCGCTGGCTATCATACTGAGTATTCAGGCATGAAATTCGGCATGTTTTTTGTTGCAGAATATATTGGCCTGGTATTGATTTCTTCCTTAATTACAGTCTTGTTTTTTGGAGGCTGGTTGGGCCCAGACTTTCTCCCGCCAGTCGCGTGGTTCGCAATTAAAGCTTTTGGATTTATTGCATTTTTCATATTAATGCGAGCTGCAGTTCCGAGACCGCGATACGACCAATTAATGACTTACGGGTGGCTCTTTTTACTTCCCCTATCACTTCTAAATCTCTTAGTGACTGGGGCAATAATTTTGAGTACTTAACTGGCGAGACAGAATAGCAGGATCCGGAGAATCTATGATTAAACTAATCGCTGATACATTGCTAACCCAAGTACGAACACTTTGGTTGGTATTTATCAAGCTGTTCAAGAAAAAGGACACGGTAGAATATCCCGACAAGCAACCATATATGTTTCCAAGATGGCGCGGTCGTATCATATTGAGTCGTGATCCAGATGGAGAGGAGAGGTGTGTTGCGTGCAATCTTTGCGCTGTGGCTTGTCCAGTCGACTGTATCGCCTTGCAGAAAGGCGAAATGGAAGATGGCCGATGGTATCCGGAGTTTTTTCGCATCAATTTTTCACGTTGCATAATGTGTGGTTTTTGTGAAGAAGCTTGCCCCACGAATGCGATTCAGTTAACTCCTGATTTTGAAATGGCAGAATATAAGCGCCAAGACATGGTTTGGGAAAAAGAGGATCTCCTAATTAACGGCACAGGCAAGTATCACGACTACAACTTTTATCGAGTGGCCGGAAAGCAAATTAAAGGAAAAGACAAAGGGGAGGGGTTGAATGAATCAGCCCCTGTTGATGTTCGGAGTTTGATGCCGTGACGATACTTTTCTACATTGCTGGAGCGATTGCTGTAATAGCTTCTATTGCAGTAATTCTTCAAACAAATATTGTGCATGCCCTTTTGTATATGGTTGTGTCGCTATTGTCAGTGGCAGTAGTTTTTTATGTGCTTGGTGCTCCGTTTGCGGCTATGCTAGAGGCCATCGTATACGCTGGCGCCATCATGGTGCTATTTCTCTTTGTAATAATGATGCTTAATTTAGGGCAGCATACAAGGGATGAAGAAAAATCTTGGTTGACGCCCGGAGGATGGATCTTACCTTCAATTTTATCTGCGGTTCTTCTTTTTCAGTTGGTAAATGTAATTAGCGAACTAAATTTTGACATCCTGCCTGAACAGGTCGGTGTTATGCAGGTAAGTGCATTATTATTTGGGCCATATGTTATTGCAGTGGAGCTTGCATCAATACTATTGCTGGCGGGGTTAGTGGCGGCGTATCACTTAGCTAAATCAAAATAGAGAATAATAAAACGGGAATAAAAACAAAATGGGCGTTATTCCAATCGAGCACGGTCTGATACTCTCCTCTATCCTTTTCGCGATAGGGTTGATAGGCGTCCTCACCCGAAGAAATATTGTATTCGTCTTGATGTCTTTGGAAATCATGCTTAATGCTAGTGCGCTTGCATTCATAGTGGCTGGCTCTAGGTGGGGTGAGGCTGATGGGCAGATTATGTTTATTATGATACTCACTCTAGCGGCGGCCGAGGTGGCAATAGGTTTAGGGTTGATCATACAAATGTTTCGTCAGTTTAAAACCATCGATATCAATGTCCTCAGCGACATGAAAGGGTAAGGAGACTCTGCAAATGCAAGATTTGATATGGCTTCTACCCACTTTCCCATTATTAGGATTTCTAGCGCTGGTATTGACCTCGGGTAATCTCCCGAGGCAAATAGTTGCGTTTATAGGCGCTGGCAGTGTTGGTCTATCATTCATAGCTGCTATTTTTATTGCATTTGAATTTCTCGCGTCAGGGGAAGATTACTTTGTAAAAGAGGTGTGGACTTGGATGTCTGTTGGCGCTTTCAATCCGGGGTTCAGCTTTTATTTGGATGGTTTGTCAGTAGTGATGATGCTTGTTATCACGGGAGTTGGGTTTTTGATACACAGCTATGCGACTGGCTACATGGCTGATGATCCAAGTTTTAGTCGCTTCTTCTCTTATATGAATTTGTTCGTAGCTGCTATGCTAATGTTAGTGCTCGGAGATAATCTGGTTGTTCTTTACCTCGGCTGGGAAGGGGTTGGGCTTTGCAGTTATCTGTTAATTGGATTCTGGTACACAAAACCAGAAAATGGATATGCTGCTAGGAAGGCATTCGTTGTCACACGAGTGGGTGACACTTCAATGGCCATTGGTTTGTTCCTACTATTTGCACAGTTAGGAACACTGAATATCCAAGATTTACTCCATGCCGCTGAATTAGAGTGGACTACGGGCAGCGGATTGGCGGTTGCGGTTTCGTTGCTTCTTCTTGGTGGAGCAGTCGGAAAATCGGCACAGTTGCCTCTGCAGACATGGTTGCCAGACGCAATGGCAGGTCCAACACCGATAAGTGCACTGATACACGCGGCTACTATGGTTACAGCCGGAGTCTACTTAATTGCTCGAACACATATCCTGTTTGAGCTGGCACCGACCGTGCAACTTCTTGTCGCGTGGATTGGTTTGATTACCCTGTTGATGGCTGGTTTTACAGCATTGACTCAGTCAGACATAAAGCGCATTCTTGCTTTTTCAACTGTTAGCCAGATCGGCTACATGTTTTTAGGTCTCGGGGTAGGTGCCTGGTCTGCTGCAATCTTCCACCTCATGACACATGCGTTCTTTAAAGCTCTTCTATTTCTTGCTTCGGGAACTGTCATACTCTCGGTTCACCATGAGCAAAGCATTTTTAAGATGGGTGGCTTAAGAAAGGCTCTGCCAGTTTCATTTGCCTCATTTCTCATTGGATCATTAGCTCTCACGGCTTTCCCTTATACATCAGGTTATTTTAGCAAGGACGAAATCTTACTGGCGGCATTCGAATTAGAGGGAGTGGGTACCTACCTTTGGTTGGGTGGTGTGATTGGTGCTTTCTTTACGGGAATTTACACATTTCGTTTGTTTTTTATCGTGTTCTTTGGAGAGAACAAGGGCCACTTACCTGAAAGGGAAGTTGGGGGGTGGCATATGAATGGTCCTCTGATTTTGTTGATGATTTTATCGCTAGTGGGAGGATTTATAACCGTCCCAGTAGAGGCGGTTTTCAGTCATGGTGCCGCGCATGGGGAGCATCATGTGTCAGCATTAGTGCACGGCTTCATGATTGCGATGCCATTAGTTGGGATTTTTATTAGCTATATGTTTTTCTATACAAAGAAATGGTCGATTGAAGATCTAATGTCCCGACCAATAGCTCAAAAGCTTCACAAGTTGTGGCATAGCGGCTGGGGGATGGATTGGTTATATGATCGGATTTTTGTGTTTCCGTTCGTTTGGTTATCGCGAATTAATAAAGACGACCTGATTGACAAACTGTACACATTTATCGCGATGGTCTCTCGTCTCGCCAACAGTTATGTTGTGCGAACCCAGACTGGATACCTGCGTTGGTATGCGCTCAGTGTAGCTTGCGGGCTGATAATTATTTTGGTTGTGGGAGTACTATTGTGATCTTAATATGGTTAATTAGTATTCTTTTTATAGGTGGTATACTGGCTTGGGCGTCTGAGCGATACAACCAAAATTACCCCCGTAATATTGCGCTATTAACAGTCCTTCTAGATTTACTTCTGATGCTTAGCATACTTCCGTCAGAACCTATCACGAGTGAATGGATAACAGTCTTTCAAATAGATTGGATTCCTCGATTTGGCATCTCATTGTATTTCGCTCTGGACGGATTGAGTCTCTTATTAATCATTCTAACTGCTTTCCTAGGCGCAATATCAATAGGCTCTGCTTGGAATGAGATAAAAACCCAAACCGGATTCTTTTATTTCAATCTTTTATGGACCCTAGCAGGAGTGATTGGTGTATTTACTGCACTAGATTTATTCCTTTTCTTCTTCTTCTGGGAGGTAATGCTCATACCGATGTATTTCATTATCGCGATCTGGGGGCATGAGAATAAGAATTACGCGGCGATGAAATTTTTTATATTTACACAAGTTACGGGGATGTTAATGCTTGTGTCGATTCTGGTCCTGGCATATTCCCATTACGCTCAATTTGGATCATACAGCTTCAAATACGAAGACTTGTTATCGGTGAGTCTGGCCAGTTCGCTTCAGTTTTGGGTCATGTTGGGGTTCTTTATATCTTTCACGACAAAACTACCCTCGGTCCCTTTCCATTCTTGGTTGCCGGATGCTCATAGCCAAGCGCCCACTGCGGGTAGCGTTATTTTGGCAGGCATACTTCTTAAGACTGGAGCGTATGGATTAATTCGATTCGCAGTGCCTCTTTTCCCGGAGGCATCATTGACCTTCGCGCCTATAGCTATGGGTCTGGCAGCACTCAGTATTCTTTACTGTGCAAAAGTTGCTTTTGCGCAGTCAGACATAAAACGACTTATAGCTTACACGAGCGTTAGCCATATGGGGTTTGTTACCCTTGGTGTATATGCGTGGAATGAGCAAGCTTTGCAGGGTGCTGTGATGACCATGTTGGCACACGGATTGAGCGCTGCTGCTTTGTTTATGCTAGCAGGAGGCTTACAGCATCGTATTCATACTCGGAATATGGGGGATATGGGTGGTTTGTGGACTCAGGTTCCTAGAATGGCAGTTGTCGCCGTATTCTTCTCGGTAGCAGCGCTAGGTATGCCAGGGTTAGGAAATTTTGTGGGCGAGTTCCTGGCGTTGTTGGGCGCGTTTCAAACTAATATCCCAGCTACTGTAATTGCAGCATTTGGATTGATTTTAGCCTCTGTTTACTCGCTATGGGTTATACAAAAAGTATTTCATGGGGAGTACTCAGGTGAACATTTCGATGAGGCAAAACTTACAGACCTATCTCGACGGGAGATGTTTTATTTTGGGGCTATGATGTTAGGTCTGGTTTGGATGGGAATGTATCCACAATCATTCTTAGATTTATCTCAGCCAGTCTTAGCTCAGCTTCTGAGTTCTAGTCAGGGTGTCGTTTCTAATTTGGCAGGAATTCAATGATGACAATTACCTTTGCTGATCTCATCCCGTTACAACCTTTGTTAATAGCTACTTTGACAGTGGTGTTGGTCATGAGTGCGGTTGCTGTGAAGAGGAATTACGTTATCGCTTATAGTATAACCCTGTTAGGTCTGATATTAGCAGGATTAGCCTCGTTTTATCTTATGCCAAACGCAAATTACCAAGTTACTCCTCTACTCATTATCAACGCTTACAGTTTATTCTTTACAGGATTGGTTTGTCTAACTGCAGCAGGTATCTGTGTATTTTGTTTTCCATATTTTTTAGATCTTCAAGATGACAAAGAAGAATATTTCTTGTTGTTAGGTTTGGCTACAATTGGTTCTATAGTTTTGGTCAGTAGTAATCATTTCGTAAGTATGATAATTGGAATTGAAACTATTAGCATGTCGCTCTACGGAATGGTCGCTTATCCAGTTCAAAATGGTCGATACGCGGCTCATGCATTGGAGGCTGCTGTTAAATACCTGGTGTTGTCTGCTGCAGCTTCCGGATTTATGTTATTTGGAATGGCTTTAATTTATGCTCAGACTGGCACTTTAGAGTTCACTAGTCTTACGCATAGTCTTTCAAACGATGGAATAGGTGAAAGTTTTTCCATCACCGCATTTATACTCCTGTTTTCAGGGTTAGCGTTTAAATTGTCTCTTGCACCTTTTCACATTTGGACTCCAGACGTCTACGAAGGTTCTCCGCTTCCGTCAACGATTTATCTTGCGACTATTGGTAAGGCTGTGATTTTTATTGTTCTTTTACGAGTCGTGGTCAGTACAGACGCTTTATCACTTCAATCTGTAAGTAACGCAATTGCTTTAATTGCAGTTGTCTCAATCATTCTGGGAAACCTGCTAGCCTTACTCCAAAAAAACATCAAGCGGATACTCTCTTTTTCATCAATAGCACATATGGGTTACCTTTTAATAGCCCTCATAGCCAGTCTTGATTCCGAGGGAACAATTAGTATAGAAACTATAACAATTTATTTGGTCGCCTATATTATTATGTCGGTCGGTGCTTTTGGAGTTGCGTCAGCGTACTCTTCAAGCGATAAAGAGTTGGATAATGTTGAGGATTACAAGGGGCTCTTTTGGAGAGATCCCTGGTTGGCATGTATTTTTACTGGAATGCTTTTATCGCTTGCGGGTATTCCATTGACAGTTGGGTTTATTGGAAAATTTTACGTCTTTTTTGCAGGTGTCGAGTCAGAGCTCTGGGGACTTTTGTTGGTTTTAGTTATTGGCAGCGGAATAGGTTTATATTATTACTTGAGAATAGTTTACACGATGCTGTTATCTTCAAACGATAACGAAAATTCTAGTAGTGGCATTATCTCTAAAAATTTTGCGACTCACGCTGTATTAGCTCTGACATTTCTACTGCTTTTATTATTTGGGGTTTACCCTGCACCGCTTACGTTACTTGTGGAATCAATTTCGTCTTCTATCCTGTAGCTATCGATACTGTTTAGTACCTTCCCACTCAGGTGCTCTTAAATTTATGCTTTACTTTGGATCGACTATTACATTGTAAGAGAAAAATATTGCTGTTCTTGATTATGATAATATCTACAGCAGCTCGTTTCACGTTCACTGAGGGTTTGCCAGATTATGAGTAAGATTGCCGTAATAGGTGGTGGAAGTTTTGGCACAGTGGTGGCTAATATAATTGCTTTGAACGGTCACGATGTTCAATTCTGGATGAGAAGCAGTGAGCTTGTTAGTGAGGTTAACGAGATCCAAGAAAACAAACAGTATCTGCCAGGTTATTCACTCAGCAAAAAAGTAGTTGCAACGGCTAATATGTCAGATGCTGTTAAAAAAGCCAGCTTGATCTTTGTTGCCGTGCCTAGCTCTTCATTTAGAGAGGTAGTCAAACAGATCGTAGTATTTGCCCCAGATGATGCTATGTTAATTAGCACTACGAAAGGAATTGAGCCGGGCAATTTTAAGTTAATGAGTCAGGTATTGCACGAAGAGTCCCCAAGCTCTGGTATAGGCGTGTTGAGTGGGCCTAATTTGGCTAAAGAAATTGCCTCCAAACACCCTACAGGGACAGTCATTGCCAGCAATAATGAACAAATTCGCGAAACTGTTAAAGATGTCCTTAGGTCTGATACTTTTAGGGTATATACCAACGATGATATGTTTGGGATAGAGCTAGGTGGTTCACTTAAAAATATTTATGCGATTATCGCAGGCCTCGCAGCCTCGATTGGGACAGGTCACAATACAAATAGTATGCTTGTGACACGTGCTTTAGCTGAGATGGCAAGATTCGGTCGAGAGCTTGGGGCAGACCCAATGACATTTCTTGGTCTTGCTGGTGTAGGTGATTTGGTTGTAACTTGTTCAACTCCTTTAAGTCGAAATTATCGAATTGGGCAGGCTTTAGGTGAGGGACGCTCAATAGAACAGGCACTAAATGAGGTTGATCAGGTTGCTGAGGGAGTTAATACTCTTAAATTAGTTAAAGAAAAAGCGGATGAATTGGGTGTTTATATGCCCCTTGTTAACGGGCTGTACAGAATCATATACGATGGTCAGCCGATTAACGATATTGTGTCTTCGTTAACTTTGAGTGAGGAAGCGTTAGATGTGGAATTTGCAGCTAAAGATGAAAAAATTCTTAACGAAATTTGAGGATCAATCATGACTGAGCTAAAAGAAGGAGTTATTGATAGAGTCAAAGACTATAACAATTGGGTGAGGATATTTTTTATGCTCGCGTACGGCCTAGTGCTACTTTATATTGTTGTTCCGATTGTAGCAGTTGTCATGATTGCTCAAGTTTTATGTACGTTTGGTGGCGGAAGGTTAAACTCAAATTTAACGGAATTTGGAGAGTCTTTGGTAGAGTATATTCAAGAGACGATCGACTTCTTGTTGTATAAAAGTAATGAAAAACCTTTTCCTTTTAAGCCATTCCCAAATTTCGGACAAGAGATAAATAATAAGAGCGAAACAGAGAGCAGCGAGATAAAAGTGAAGCCTGAACCTAAAACTGCGGCTAAAAAGAAGTCGGTCAAGAAAGCAGTAAAATCAAAAAAAGTTAAAAAGAAGGTTTTGACAAAAAAACTTGATGGCTAATTTATGGAAATTAACTGGAGTATTTTGAGGTCTATGAGGAGCTTATCTCTTAGTTATAGGATTCTTACTGCAGTTTTCTTCACAACGCAATTTTCTTTGGCGCAAGAATCCACATCAATTCCCGAACACCGGCTAATGCCTCGATTTCCAGATTCCGAGGTGACCGCTCTCGAATTTGTTGAGGATACGAATTATCGTCTGATTTTAAGTAGTCTTCAGCGAGCGAGAGGTCTAGTTTCTTCAGAAAATTCAGAAATGTTGCGGGGTGACATTACTAAAATCATATATGAGATAGCTCCAGAATTTACCGGTCAAGATGTATTTGAGTACTTTAATAACGAAGCCGAAGAAAAAAATTACAGGAAATTATTTTCGTGTATCGGTAGAGAGTGTGGTAGCAGTAAT
>Ga0208127_1001337_pt1 | contig 12285 bp, 6 predicted proteins | sample ETNtaG_6_FD_185751 | JGI IMG/M metagenome (GOLD analysis project Ga0208127, IMG submission 185751) | Marine microbial and viral communities from oxygen minimum zone, Eastern Pacific Ocean - ETNP201306SV45 (SPAdes) (version 2) | ecosystem: Environmental > Aquatic > Marine > Oceanic ...
GATTAATGAGCCTAATGTTATTCTTAATGCGTATATACCATTGTGACCAATTTGGGTTGTACTGAAAAATGGAAATATCACAGGGCAAACCGTCTTGAAAAAATCGACTTTTATCCAAGTGATTTATAATGTAAAAATCATCATTAAAATAAACAAAATGCTCTGACAGATCAGGAATTTTATGCAAATAACGTTCAATAACGACGGAGTTGTAGCTGGGTAAAAACTGCTCTGGAATAAAATTTTTGTGGTCAACGAGATTGATTTTTGGATGATTTTCATCTAACCATTCAGGTTTTTGTCCACAGGTCACAAAATGTATCTTACGTACCCAAGGGGCAAATTTTTCAACGCCGCGAAACCAGAATTTCAATAAGCCGTAATCCCGAAAACGTGCCTTGGAAACAGAGTTTTTTTCATTTTCTGTTTTGTTTGAATACTTTACAAAATCACGTTGCCACTCAGCGTCATTCATATCCACCCAAGTAATTACAAAATCTATTTCCATAAAGTGCGTGGTCCTACAGTTAGTTATGACACATCTAAACAAATATAAGTTAAATCTAAGCGTGTTTTGTTTATTTGGGAAGCCCTCTTAGCCAAAGTTTATACCTCAAACCGTAGTTTAAACTTTAAAACATATATTTTTGTTATTTACAATCGAAAAACAACAAAATTTCGGTTTGAGATTTATGTTTAAAAGGAAATATCCGTTTTATCTAACCCTTTGTGCAATTGCCAAAAACGAAGGGCGCTATTTGCAAGAATGGATTGAATACCACAAGATGTTGGGTGTTGAAAAGTTCTTTATCTACGACAACGAGAGTGACGATAATACTCGAGAGATATTGCAACCTTATATCTATACCAATTTAGTAGAGTACTGTTATTTTCCTGGAAAGAAAATGCAACTTAAAGCATATGCCAACTGTGTGAAAAAGCATAAACGCCACACGAAGTATTTGGGTTTTTTGGATATAGATGAATTTATCGTACCCATCAATCACAAAACCATTCCAGATTATCTGCATAGTTTAGGTCGGTTTTCAGGAGTTCAAATGAATTGGTTGGTTTATGGTAGTGGCGGAGCCAAAAAAAGAGAAAAAGGGTTTGTTATAGAACGGTTTAAAGACCATTCATTCCCAGATCAGAAACTTAATCGACACATAAAAGTCATTCTTAATCCCAGATTGATTTTACGATTTTTTTCGGCGCATCGACCTGTTATTTTTGGTAGATATATTGATTCCAATGGAAATATTACTAAAAAACGATTCTGGGATAGGACACCTGTGTCAAATCAAATCCGTATCAATCATTATGCAATAAAAAGTTACGAGGAATTTTTGGAAAAACGCAGTCGTGGAAGAGCTAGATTTGACAGAAAACGAGGTTTAGATTATTTTGATAACTATGACCTAAACGATATTAGTAACGATTCTATTATGGATAAATATGTCGTTGAATTAAAGAAAAGGATAAAGTAAACTGAGGTCTTAAACAAATTCTAAATTTTTCTCAAATCCCTTTTTATTATAATGAATATGAGCAAATATTAAAATGAAATGATTTGTATAAAGACAAAAGTCCCCAAAGAAATATGTAAAATTAATGATGAATTAAAGGCAATTTATCATAGTCATGATTCTATTTGCATATGGGTCTTTAAAACACGAGATGATAGAAATAAGTTTATGGATGAAACGATTGGAATGCTAAAAAAAGATAGGGAAGAATACTACATTTCAAATTTTCAATAAAAAACCCCAACTAAAGTTGAGGTTATAAAAGTGGGCGCGAAGGGATTCGAACCCCTGACCCCTTGGGTGTAAACCAAGTGCTCTGAACCAACTGAGCTACGCGCCCTAGCGGTTGCAAATATAGTCTCTTTTTTTGAACATCAAAGGGATTTATATGGCTTCTGCTACGACAAATAAACTCCCACAAACGAAGACAATGTCAGATGGAGAAGCTTTTGATGTTGCAGCATCCAAAGCGTCTGAAACCGAGTCATAGGGTTTACCGGTATATCCGAAACGATTGGCCTCCGAAAACAACTGATCCACTGCCTTTGCACGAACAACTTTGGGGCTACAGAAATAATAGGTCGCATCTTTGGGAAGTTGTTGCTGAATTTGATCAAACTCTTTATCCTCAACCATTCCAAATACAATATGAAGTCGGTCATAAGTCATTGATTTCAATTGATTCATTACAGCTGCAATTCCCACTTCATTGTGCGCAACATCAGCAATCACGGTTGGTGAACGCGCTATGATCTGCCATCGACCCTGAAGACCTGTGTTTTTGGTAACCGCTTGCAGCCCCTCTCGAATATGATTTTCATTGACATCAAATTCAGTTAGGGCTTGTAGAGCCATGTATGCAGTGGCAAGATTTTCTTTCTGATAATCACCGAGTAAATCTGTCACATATGCTTCGGTTTGATTCGCAAAAAAAACAATTGAGGATGTAGATTTGGCTTTTTCAAGAATCACCTTTTGCACCTTTTCCTCATTCTGACCCATTACAACAGGGACTTTCTCTTTGATAATCCCTGCCTTTTCCCCTGCAATGGCTTCGATCGTATGTCCTAGAAACTGTTGATGATCCTTACTGATATGGGTAATGACAGATAAAATGGGGGTTATGATATTGGTGGCATCAAGCCGTCCGCCCAAGCCAACTTCAATAATGGCGACATCTACCTGAGCATGGGCAAAGGACGAAAACGCCATGCCAACTGTCGCTTCAAAAAACGAATAATTACCCGCTTCAAGTGTCTCTAGATGTTTGTTAACAAAATCAACAACTGTTTCTTTGTCAATGGGTTGTCCATTGATTTTGATTCGCTCTCGAAAATCCTGTAAATGGGGAGAGGTATAAAGTCCGACTGTGTATCCAGCCGTTTGGAGAACAGAAGCCAACATATGCGCCGTAGAGCCCTTGCCGTTGGTTCCAGCAATATGGATGCACTTCAAGCGGCGATGGGGATTTCCCAAAGCAGCACTCAAGCGATTCATTTGATCCAATCCCAAACGCATGGCTGGCGCACCAACCCGTTGATACATGGGCAATCGTTGAAACAACCAAGCGAGGGTTTGGCTGTAATTCATTTACACCAAGATGTAATCTCTAAACAGCATAAAGGTTAGGTAACCAGAAACAGAGCCAATAAGTGCCAGAAAAGAAATGTTTTTTAAATACCAGAAAAAGTTGATTTTCTCCATTCCCATGGCCACAACACCAGCTGCTGAACCAAAAATAATCATACTTCCCCCTGTTCCGGCAGCAAAAGCAATGGCATGCCAAAGTGGGTGATCAATCGGTTCTGAAAACATTCCCATGCTTGCAGCAACCAAAGGAACATTATCGATTATAGCAGAGATAAATCCAAAGATTGCTACCACGATATCAGAGTTGGGAATTGCGGCATTCAGGTCTTGTGCAAATCCAAACAACAGACCAAGGGATTCAAGAGCAGCAACAGCCATCAAAATTCCTAAGAAAAACAGAATACTCGGCATCTCAATTTTTGTCAAAGCTACATGAACAGGGTTGTGATGTGCACCATCAACAGCGTGAGGCTTAGCTTCTACAAAAGCCTTGGAACGACTGTAAACCTCAGCAAAAACAGAAACCACAGCAAGCGAAAGCATCATCCCAACATAGGGTGGTAAGTGGGTTACCGTTTTGAAAATAGGAACAAATAAAATCGATCCAATCCCAAGATAGAGCATCGTTGGACCTTTTGGAGTGAGCTCAATATTATCGTCAATTTTATCAATTTCCCCTTTAAATATTTTGTAGCGACTTGCGATGAAAGTTGGAACAATCATACACACTAGAGAAGGTACAATCAGGTATTTGATCAACTCTGGGGTTGTTACTTTTTTACCAATCCACAACATTGTGGTCGTGACATCACCAATGGGAGACCATGCTCCACCAGCGTTGGCAGTGACAATGATCATACCGGCAAACCACAACCGAAGGTTTCGATCGTGAATTACCTTTTGTAAGATGGTGACTAATACAATGGTAGCTGTTAGATTATCAATAATCGCTGAAAGAACAAAAGCCAAACAAGCAAAAATCCAAAGTAAGCGAACTTTGTTACGGGTTCTTATAAACTGCTTGATTGTAGCAAAACCATTAAAATAATCAATGATTTCAACAATCGTCATCGCACCTAGAAGAAAGACAAGAATCTCAGCTGTTTTTCCCAAATGATGTAAGAGGGCCTCCTCAATGTGTGTAGGTAAAAGTTGTTTATTGACCGCATCGATATCAAACACATCCAAATGGCCAAGGGCAATCATTGCCCATAAGATTGCCATCATGGCAAGCGCAGGAATAAGTTTATCGATGTGAAGGTTATGCTCAAGCGTGATTGCGAGGTAACCAAGTACAAATACTATAATAATGATCGTTTCCATATAACAATTTTATGAAGTCAAATATACTACGTCGTTTATTTTCAGCCAAAAACTTATCTCTGATTTAAAAAATCGAATAATGAGAACTTAGTAATCTACACCCTCATTTTGTAGAGGTATAAAAATCAATGTTTTTATTGTTTTGTTTACAACCCCTCAATTTTAGGGGTTTTAAATTTCGAATTTTCTATTTTTTAATGACTTGACAATATCAACTATAGATTGTTATAAATAAGTATTTATTTTCGCTTTTCCTTAAAAATATTGTATTTCTTCATTCCATCAGAAGCAATGTTATTAGAATATCACAAACAGATGGATATATTTGAAACGCTATGATAAAAAAACAAGGACTTTACGACCCACAATTTGAGCATGATAACTGCGGTGCAGGTTTTATCTGTAGTTTAGAAGGTAAGCGTACGAATGATATCATCCACAAAGCACTTGATATTCTTGTCAAACTTGAACATCGAGGTGCGGTGAGTGCAGATGGAAAGACCGGAGATGGGGCTGGTATCCTTATCGATATTCCACACAACTTTTTACAGCGAGTCTGTGATTTTGATTTGCCAGATCCAACAACGTATTCCCTTGGCATGGTGTTTCTACCTACCAAAGAAAATCAACGCCAGTTTTGTACAGACACCCTCAATGAGGAGTTCGAAAAACAGGGTCTTGAAGTTATCGGATGGAGAGAAGTTCCGACAAATCAAATGGTTGTCGGAGAGATCGCCGGACGCACGCTACCCCACATTGAGCAAGTATTTGTTCGTCCTGCGGAAGGCGTAACGCTGAACGAAAAAGAACTTAATACCAAGACATTTATCGCTCGGAAAATTGCTGAACACAAGGTTTATGCAACCAAAATGTCACAAGCTAGTTATTTTTATTTACCAAGTTTATCAACGCGAACGCTAATCTACAAAGGTCTACTGGTTCCTGAAGACATTGAAAGATTTTATACAGATTTGACAGATAAGCGGGTGGTAACACGACTCGCACTAGTCCATCAGCGTTTTTCCACCAACACCTTTCCCACATGGGATTTGGCGCAGCCCTTCCGCTACATGTGTCACAATGGAGAAATCAACACCTATCGCGGGAATCTCAACCGCATGAAAGCACGTGAGGAGCTTCTGAAAAGTGACTTTTTCGGAGATGATATTCAATCTATTCTGCCAATTGTTTTAAACGGAAAGTCGGACTCTGCATCGATGGACATGGTTGTTGAACTCTTACTCCACACAGGTCGATCGCTGCCTGAAGTCATGATGATGATGGTTCCTGAGGCATGGGAAAAGCACAAAAGCATGGACCCTGAAAAGAAAGCATTCTATTCCTTTAACTCGTGTATCATGGAGCCCTGGGATGGCCCTGCTAGCATTCCATTTACAGACGGGAATTATATCGGAGCCCTCCTCGACCGAAACGGCTTAAGACCCTCCAGATACACCGTAACCAAAGACGGATATGTAGTCATGTCCTCAGAAGCTGGTGTTACGGAAATCGATCCAAAGAATGTATCCACACACGGACGGCTGGAACCAGGTCGTATGTTTCTGGTAGATATGAATGAAGGACGCATAGTAGAAGACAAAGAAATTAAAGACATTATATCCTCAAAACAACCTTACCAAAAATGGTTGGACGAGAATCTATTGGCCTTAAAAGACGTTCCTTACACCGGAAACAAGACACCACAAGAAGGAACTGGGTACTGGCAAAGGTTAAAAGGTTTCGGATATACAGAGGAAGATATCAAAACTTTGATTATTCCGATGATGTCAGCGGGTAAAGAAGCCATTGGGTCAATGGGTACAGATACCCCACTTGCCGTGCTTTCCCATAAACCACAGTTGTTGTACAACTACTTTAAGCAGCTATTTGCACAGGTTACCAATCCTCCACTAGATGGGATTCGTGAAGAAATTGTAACTGACACCTCCCTTTCTATTGGAAGTGATTATAATTTGTTTTCGGTAGACCCTGTACACGCCAAAAAATTACGCATACAAAATCCGATTATCTCTAATGAAGATTTAGATAAAATTAAATTTATCAAACATCGAGATTTTCAAGCTGCCTCAGTCTCTGTTTTATACGATGTCGAAAAAGGACATAACGGACTGCAACAAGCCATTGAAAGCGTTGTAAGCCAAGTCAAGAATAACGTGGTTCAAGGAGCCAATATTATCATTTTGTCAGATCGTGGAATAAATCGTGATAAAGCTCCTATTCCAATTTTACTGGCTTGCTCTGCAGTACATCACGGATTGGCCAAGCATGGTCTGCGTTCGAAATTTGGAATTGTGATCGAATCTGCTGAACCTCGTGAGCCCCATCACTTTGCGACTTTATTTGGATATGGTGCAAGCGCCATAAATCCTTATATGGTCAACGAAATTATTGAAAATCTAGTGGGTTCACACAAACACGCTTCATTGACAATAGAACAAGCTATTGAAAACTTCAATAAGGCCATCGCCAAGGGGTTAATCAAAATCATGAATAAGATTGGGATTTCCACACTTCACTCCTATCGTGGAGCTCAGATTTTTGAAGCACTAGGGTTGAATCAGAAATTCATTAATGAGTTCTTTTGCAATACTCCAACACGTATTGAGGGAATTGGATTGTTTGAAGTTGAAAAGGAAATTTCTCTTCGTCACCACCAAGCCTTTAGCAAAGAAGAATTTGCTGAAGTACAGGATTTGGAAATTGGCGGAAGCTATCGCTGGAGGCGGAATGGAGAAGCACATATGCTCAATCCTGCCACGATCGCGAAGTTGCAAGTTGCAACTCGGCAAAATAGGTTTGAAAGTTATGAGGAGTTTGCCAAGTTGGTCAACGACCAATCACGCCAACTGATGACCATACGCGGCATGTTTTCTTTTACCGACCTCGACCCTATTCCAATCGAGGAAGTAGAACCATGGACAGCAATTGCGAAGCGCTTTAAAACAGGTGCGATGTCGCTGGGTTCCATCAGCGAAGAAGCTCATGAAACCTTAGCAAAAGCGATGAACCGAATTGGTGGGAAAAGCAATTCCGGTGAAGGAGGAGAAGACCCAAGAAGATTTAAAAGAGATGAAGATGGAGACTGGCGCAACAGTGCGATCAAGCAAGTTGCATCAGGTCGTTTTGGCGTTTCCTCACATTACTTGGCGAATGCACAAGAGATTCAAATCAAAATGGCACAGGGTGCAAAACCTGGTGAAGGCGGTCAACTTCCTGGCCCAAAAGTCAATCCATACATTGCTTCTGTTCGGAACTCAACCCCTTACGTCGGGTTGATTTCACCACCGCCACACCATGACATTTACTCTATTGAAGATTTGGCACAACTCATCTACGACTTAAAAAATGCCAATCGAGAAGCTCGCGTGAATGTCAAGTTGGTTTCTGAAGTTGGTGTTGGAACCATTGCTGCAGGTGTAGCAAAAGCCAAAGCAGATGTGATTTTGATTTCGGGTTATGACGGCGGAACTGGTGCATCACCCCTCACTTCATTAAAGCATGCTGGGCTGCCGTGGGAACTGGGGATCGCCGAGGCACAGCAAACACTTGTCTTAAATGACTTACGCGGTCGAATTGTATTGGAGTGTGACGGTCAGATGAAAACGGGTAGAGACGTGGCGATTGCCTGTCTTCTCGGTGCTGAAGAATTTGGTTTTTCAACTGCACCACTCGTCGCTACAGGATGTATCATGATGCGTGCTTGTCACCTCAATACCTGTCCAGTCGGAATTGCGACTCAAGACCCAGAACTTCGTAAAAATTTTAAAGGAAAGCCCGAGCATGTTGTGAATTATATGCACTTTGTCGCTGAGGAATTGAGAAATATCATGGCACAACTCGGATTTAGAACCGTTGATGAAATGGTTGGACAAAGCCAAAAGTTGAATATGAGCGATGCCATTGATCACTTTAAGGCCAAGGGCATTGACCTATCGAGCATCTTACACAAGCCAAATGTGGAAAAGGGAACCCCCGAAAGAAATGTTGAAAAGCAAGATCACAAGCTAGAAAATGTTCTTGACTTCACACTGATCTCTCAGGCTAATAAAGCTATTGAAAAATTAGAACCACAAACCCTAGAATTTCCCATCTACAATACCAATCGAAGTGTAGGGGCGATTTTAAGCAATGAAATCTCAAAAAAATATGGAGCTGACGGTCTTCCAGAAGACACCTTGGCCATATATTTTACAGGTTCTGCAGGGCAAAGTTTCGGTTGTTTTGCCACCAAAGGGCTCCATTTGGAAACGATTGGAAACTGCAACGATTACTTTGGTAAAGGCCTTTCGGGAGCTCGACTTGTCGCCCGAATCCCTGACGGCGTTTCCTATAAAGCCGAAGAAAACATCATTATCGGCAATGTTGCCCTTTATGGGGCAACTGGTGGCGAGGCCTACATCAATGGAATTGCTGGTGAGCGATTTTGTGTCCGTAATTCTGGTGCAACGGCAGTCGTTGAAGGCATCGGAGACCACGGTTGTGAATATATGACTGGCGGTATCGCTGTTATCTTAGGGGAGTTTGGACGTAATTTTGCCGCTGGAATGAGTGGTGGGATCGCTTATTTATATTCTCCTGATGGTACTTTTGATGAGCGCAACTTTAATATGGAAATGATCGGATTAGAAGATCCTTCTTTTGATGATCTAGACCATTTAGAAGAACTGATCAACAAGCATGTCAAATACACAGCGAGTAACAAAGCAACTACAATCCTCAGCAATTGGGAGGTAGAAAAAAAGAATTTTATCAAGGTCATGCCAACAGACTATAAAAAAGCGCTCGCTCGCTTGGCAGAAGAGGCTAAACAAGAAGTAAACTGATATGGGAAAGCTAAGAGGATTTTTAGAGTACGACCGGATTGACGAAGCGAATATAGCTGTTGCTGACCGAGTCAAGAACTACAAGGAATTTACGGTTCACCCTGGTGAAGAAAAATTACAAGACCAAGGAGCGCGGTGTATGGACTGCGGGGTCCCATTTTGTCACAGTGGCTGTCCACTAGGTAATATGATTCCTGATTTTAACGATGCTGTTTATCAAAATGATTGGCAGAAAGCGCTTCGAATTCTACATTCTACAAACAATTTTCCAGAGTTTACAGGTCGACTATGCCCAGCGCCATGTGAGGCAGCCTGTGTTTTGGGGATTATCAATCCGCCTGTTTCGATTGAAATGATTGAAAAATACATCGTTGAACGCGGATTTAAAGAAGGATGGATTCAGGCAAACCCACCCAAAAATAGAACGGGAAAAACCATTGCCGTTGTCGGATCAGGTCCAGCCGGACTGGCTGCTGCCCAACAACTCAACAGAGCGGGACATACTGTCACGGTTTTTGAACGAGATGAAAAAGTAGGTGGATTGCTACGATATGGAATCCCTGATTTCAAAATGGAAAAACACATCATTGACCGACGTGTATCTATCCTAGAAGAAGAAGGTATTGTTTTCAAAACAGGGGTTGAGGTTGGTAAAAACTACAGTGTAGAAGAGCTCAAGAATTTTCATGTTGTTGTTCTTTGTGGTGGTGCAACCGTTCGAAGAAGATTACCGATTCCTGGCTCAGATGCCAAAGGGGTTGTTCAGGCGATGGACTTTTTACCAAAAAGTAACCGATGGGTTGACGGGCTCACAGATATCGATCCTGAACTTCATGCACAAGGAAAAAATGTCATTGTGATTGGTGGTGGGGATACAGGTTCTGACTGCATTGGCACCTCAAATCGCCAAGGAGCAGCGAGTGTGACTAATTTTGAAATCATGCCACGGCCTGCTGATGACCGAACGGCTGAACACCCTTGGCCATACTGGCCTTTTAAGTATAAAACGTCCTCCTCTCATGAAGAAGGTAGTGAGCGGGAGTTTAGCATCATGACCAAAGAATTTGTAACCGATGAAGACGGTAGACTTTCTGGTCTAAAAACCGTGCACGTACATTGGGAAAAACAAGAAGGAGAGAGACCAAAGCTTGTGGAAGAGCCCAATTCTGAAAAAGAATGGCCGTGCGACCTTGCCTTGCTCGCTCTTGGATTCACTGGTCCCGAGCCTACGTTGGCAGAGCAACTCGGTATTCAACTTGACGAACGATCAAATGTCAATGCAGACACCAAGTCATATCAAACCAATATTCCTCACATTTTTGCTGCTGGGGATATGCGACGTGGTCAGTCTTTAATCGTTTGGGCAATTTCGGAAGGTAGAGAAGCTGCCTATCAAGTTGATCAATATTTGATGGGCACTACACAACTCCCGACAAAAACACAGGGAGATTTACCGAGTCATCCATAAATTTTATTGAAAAAAGTTCCAGACAATCCCAAATCGTAAAATAAAATCTCGATACGGATAATCCGGTGCCGCCAATCTGTTATTGCCGTTCCATGCAGCACCTAAGTTTTCAGCATTAAAATAGAGTCGTGTTTGCTGGATTTTCGCATTAAAAAAGGCACTAAATAAAGGTTCTCCCCCGATCTTAATGGCATCTTGTACCACATAATCGGAAAGCAAAGGACTGTAGGCATCCGCATAAAATGACGAAAAGTATTTGACCGTTGCACCAATCTGAACAAGGGCCGCTTTTCGAAACCACTCATCAGTGTAGGCAATCGTTGATCGCGCAAGAACATCAGGAATATGTAGCGGAGAATTCTTGTCCTCCAGTTTTTGAAACTGAATGTTTGTATCTAATGAAAATACACCCAAAGACAACGTATTATCCCATCGCGCTTTTAGCAGGTGAATCGTCTCATTCCATTGTTCAGGACTTACAAACAAAGACCCTTTTTCCAAGTCTTGTTGAAAATAGGCATAGTTATCTAGCGTTATCAAAGACACTGAAAACAAACCGAGTTTTGGTACGTCCAAGCTCGAGAAAAGAGTTGATCGGTTGGTCTTTACCATTTTTTTCTGCCAAATAAAGGACTCGTAGCTACTGTGATAATTCGACAAAGTGAGTCTAGGAGAGTAAGTATCCCAACGGAACCCTCCTTGTAAACGAACTTTTTTAATACTTGGAAAAGTAGCTGTTAGCTGTGCAAAACTGCCCAACTGATTGTCGTCTGCTGACTGCTCAAATTGAAACTTCAATTGACTGTCTTGTAAAGAAAACCCAAGTTTGGCGCCCACAGCGATACCAGACTCATTGACCTCACGATCATCGATCGTATGTACATTATTATATCCGTATTGTAGAGCCGAGCCATAGGCCTCGATTTGTCCCCATTTTGATTTTTCGAATAACGCATACACATCATGTCTTGTGCTTGTATAGTGCACCCTATCTTTTGGACTTGTAAAGCCCTCATCAAGGGAGCCAAGTGCCTCCACTGATGATTGTTGATCAAAGGTATGGCGTTGCGAATCGGTTTGTATTCGGTGACCTAGGCGAAGTACAGGTACTGGAATAGAATCTGACGTCATAATCAACGCATAGTCCTGCTCTAACAAATAGCGCTTTCCTGTAAAAAAGTGAGTTGCATTTTGAAACTTGACCGACAAACGAGCTCTGTCTTCAAATTCTGTGATTTTGTCCGTGTAGTTCTGTAGTGACAAATCATCCAACCCCCCGTTTTCTTGTTGTTCAATTTTTTGGTTTGCCATTTGAAATCGCAATCGATATCTGCGGTTCGGATTTTCATACCATGTCGAAAAACGAAGCTGACTCACCCCTGACAAATTGTGCTGGTAGTGGCCAAGCGAACGGTGACCCTTGTAGGCAATGGCATAATTCATACGTGGGCTGAGGTTTGCCGTAATCAGCACGTCGGTTGATTGCCCTTGCTGAAATGCGGTTTTAAAATACATTTCAGTCAGTGGGGTTGGC
>Ga0208127_1001338_pt1 | contig 12282 bp, 13 predicted proteins | sample ETNtaG_6_FD_185751 | JGI IMG/M metagenome (GOLD analysis project Ga0208127, IMG submission 185751) | Marine microbial and viral communities from oxygen minimum zone, Eastern Pacific Ocean - ETNP201306SV45 (SPAdes) (version 2) | ecosystem: Environmental > Aquatic > Marine > Oceanic ...
TATTCCACCAGCCTCCTTCAATACTTCACCACCAATTCCAGGAATTCTCATTTTTAGTCCTTTTACATCCTCTAGAGAATTAATTTCTTTATTAAACCATCCAAACATTTGTGTGCCTGTATTTCCTGCTGGAATAGGATAAATATTAAATGGAGCATAAATTTCTCTCCATAATTCTAGGCCTCCGCCTCTATTGACCCATGCATTAATCTCATCTGCGGTTAACCCAAATGGAACACTGGTAAAAAATTGTGCGGCTGGAACTTTACCTTTCCAGAAATAACCTCCACTATGTCCCATCTGATGAGATCCACTTGATACAGCATCAAATACGCCAAATGCAGGAACTTGTTCTTCTGCACCATAAACTGTAATTTTCATTTGGCCATCACTCATTTCCTCAACGAGGTCTGCAATTCTTTCTGGAGCCATTCCAAGTCCTGGATAATTTTTAGGCCATGAAGTTACAAGGCGCCAATTAAAGGTTTCATTTTTATCAATTGATTGCGAATCAATATTTTCAGATTCATTAGAGCAACCAACTAAAAAAATTATAGAAAATATAAGAGTTATTTTTTTCATTATAGTTTTTCAAGATTTGCGTAAGCCATTACCAACCATTTTGTTCCAGAAGCATCAAAATTTACTTGAACTCTTGCTGAATCTCCTGAACCTTCATAATTTAATACAATACCTTCACCAAATTTCTTATGTTTTACTTTCTGGCCAAGCGCAATTCCGATTTCCTCCTCAAACTCCACTTTGGTTTCATTGAAGTCTTTTCTATTATAAGGAATATTGGTTTGTGCTCTAGGTCTTATTTCATCAATTAAGTCTTTTGGTATTTCTCTTAAAAATCTTGAAGGAGGATTAAAAGTATCATTACCATGCAGCCTCCTTGATTCAGCATGCGTTATATATAATTTCTCCATTGCTCTTGTAATTGCAACATAACAAAGTCTTCTTTCTTCCTCTAATTGAGATGCGCTTTCCATTGATCTGCCATGTGGGAATAAACTTTCTTCTAAGCCAGTAAGAAGGACTAATTTAAATTCAAGGCCCTTTGCAGAGTGCATTGTCATAAGTTGTGCAGCATCATCATGCTCAGCAGCTTGTCTATCGCCGGCATCAAGAGAGATAACATCAAGATAGTTTTCTGCAATTTCAGTATTTGTTTTATCTTCTTTAACACTTTGCTCAAAATTTTTAGTCGCCGTTATTAATTCTTCAAGATTTTCTGTTCTAGTTTTACCTTTTTCACCAGCCTCTTTAGCATGATATGAATATAAGCCAGATTCTTTAATAATAAGTTCCATTAAATCCGACAAACTATTGTCTTCAATGAAAGACTTACATCCTGCAACAAACTCCAGATAGTCTCTCAGCCCAGAACCACCCCTTCCAGAAATTGATCCCTCATCGATTAATTTTGCAGATGCTTTAATATAAGAAATATTATATTTTTGAGCCGTTTGTCGAATTTTGCCCAAAGTTTTTTCTCCAACTCCTCTAGTTGGATTTGATATTGATCTCTCAAAGGATGGATTATCATTATTGTTAAATATAATTTTCAAATATGCGATTGCATTTTTTATTTCGAGCCTTTCATAGAAACGCAATCCGCCGTAAATCCTGTACGGAATGCTTATTCTTAATAAAGCTTCTTCTATTGCTCTTGATTGTGCATTTGATCTATATAGAACTGCTGTTTCTTCATATGCCCCACCTTTATTCATCCAGTCCTTTAGAACATCTGCAATGAATCTTGCCTCATCCTGTTCGTTGTAAGCCTGATAAAGAACTATTTGTTCACCCTCAAGTTTTTCTGTCCATAAATTTTTACCAAGTCTGTCTTTGTTATTATCAATTAATGCATTTGCGGCGTTTAGAATCACGTTAGTAGATCTATAATTTTGTTCGAGCCTAACAATCTCTGTATTTTTGTAATCTTCTGTAAAAGAATTTACATGTTCGACTTTAGCTCCACGCCAGCCATATATAGACTGATCATCATCTCCAACCGCTGTTACATTTGCATCTTCCGATGCTATTTCACGAAGCCATTTATATTGAATAGTATTAGTATCCTGAAACTCATCAATAAGAATTGATTGGAACCTTGATTGAAAAAAAGTCTTTACTGAAGGCGAAGCTACTAGTATTTCATAAGACTTTAAAAGCAGTTCACCAAAATCAACTAGATCATCATTTTTACAAACCTTTTCATATTCTTTATATATTTTATTAACAGTTTCAGTGTAAAAATCTCCTTTTTCATTAACATCTTTACTTCTCAATCCATCATCTTTCCATGAATTGATTTGCCACTGACTTTGTCTTGCTGGCCATGTGGCTTCATCCAAACTAAGTTCTTTAGATATTCTTTTTACTATTCTTAATTGGTCATCTGAATCAAGAATAGTAAATCCACTTGAGAGTTCTGCCTCCTTATGAAATCTCTTAAGCAGTTTGTGAGACAGGCCATGAAATGTTCCAACCCAAGAATCAAGAATTGGAGATTGAAGAAGTTCTTCAATTCTTGATCTCATTTCGTTTGCAGCTTTATTGGTAAAAGTTACAGCCATTATTGCAGATGGATTTCTTCCAAGCGCTTCTACTTCCCATGCAATTTTGTGCACAAGAACCCTAGTTTTACCAGAACCGGCTCCTGCCAAAACTAGGAGATGTTGTTTTTCGGAAGTAACAGCGTTTCGCTGATCTTCGTTTAAGCTGTCTAAAATATGAGATACATCCATTTAGGGATTCATTTTTTTGTTTAAGTTAGATATTCTAACCTTATGTCAACAAAATTATTGAGACAAATTAAAAATTCGCTTCCTGATTTGCGAAAATCTGAAAAAATTGTTGGTGAATACATCTTAAAGGATCCAAAATCAATTATTACTATGAAAACTGCCGAAGCATCAGAGGCAATGGGCATTAGTGAGCCAACTCTGATTAGATTTTGTAAAGCAATAGGTTTTTCCGGTTTTCAAGAACTAAAGATCAATCTTTCTCAACAACTTGCAGCGGATGATTATTTTGTTATGTATGAAATTAATGAAGATGATTCAATACATGAACTTTGTGAGAAAGTTTTTGACACAACCATTAGTGAGATTTTAAACGTAAGATCTCAAATAAATCAGGATATTCTTGAAAATGCAATCGAAACTCTTGTAAACGCTGACAGAGTTGAGTTTTATGCTTTTGGCGGATCAGCTCCAGTTGCCATGGACGGTCAACATAAATTTTTTAGACTGAAAATTCCTTCATCATATATTTCTGATCCTCATCTGCAATTTATGTCTGCTAACTCGCTAGCAAAAAATGATGTGGTTGTTGCAATTTCTCAGTCTGGAACAACTGCTGCACTAATAAATAGCGTAAAAATTGTTAAAAAAAATGGGGTTAAGGTTATAGGTATCATGCCAGCTGATACACCTTTAGCTGATGTGTGTGATTTTCCATTAACAATAAATATTGGCGTAAATAATCGTATCTCTATGCCTTTAACTTCAAGAATTGCTTACACAGCGGTAATAGATGTTCTTACTATGGGAGTTGCACAGCTTAAGCCCGAGGCACAAGATCACTTATATAATATTGCTGACAGCCAAAGATCTTTAAAAATTGATAATTAAAATGGGGAAAATATGAGCGAAGAGATAAAAGAATTTTTTAAAACATATACTGATTTTGTAACAAAGGTCACAAGCGATCCAAGTTTAGACTTAGAAGCATTAAATGAAAGCTTTAAGGAAATTGAAAATAAATCAAACATCAAAACACCAAGACTCTTAACTGCTGCACTTGGTTTGGGGAGTGAGACTGGTGAATTTGTAGAAATCGTTAAAAAGATGTTTCTTCAAGGCAAGCCACCCTCTGAAGATAATATATTTCATATGAAAAGAGAGCTTGGGGATATTATGTGGTACTGGGTTACTGCTTGTGCCTCATTAGGGCTTGATCCATATGAAGTAATTAGTGAAAACCAAGAAAAACTTGCTGCAAGATATGGAGAAAAATTTGAGGTCGAGAGAAGTGAGGTCAGAAAAAAAGGCGATCTTTAATTTCAAATATGGAGCATCTTAAAAATCTTAATATTGTTATTACTGCAGGAGCTTCTGGTATTGGTTCAGAAATGGCAATTGAATTAAGCAAGCATGGATCATGCGTAACAATATGTGACAAAGATTCTTCAGCACTTGATAGATTTTCTAAGAATAATCCTAAAATAGATTGCCATAATGTTGATGTTTCTGAAGAGCAACAGATAAAAAAATTTTTTAACGAAATTGAAAAGAAAGCGGGTAGCATTAACGCATTAATAAACAATGCAGGTATTTCAGGTCCATCAGCAAAACTTGAAGATATTAGTTTCCAAGATTGGAAAGAGACTATTGATACAAATCTTGATGGAGTTTTTTTAGCAACAAGATCTGCAATACCTTTAATGAAAAAAAATGGAGGCTCCGTAATTAATATTGGATCAACGTCATCATTCATGGGAACTCCTCTAAGATCAGCATATTCAGCATCAAAATGGGGCCTAATTGGTCTAACAAAAACCTGGGCCATGGAGTATGGAAAAAATAAGATTAGGTTTAATGCAATATGTCCTAGCTCAATTAACGGTAAGCGTATTGAAAATGTTATTAAAAAAGAAGCTGAATATCGAAATACTTCAATAGATAAAATAAAATCGACATATCTCAATCAAACATCTTTAAAAACTTTCATTGATGTTGAAGAAGTTATTGGGATGATAATTTATTTATTGTCTCCTTTAGCAAAAAATATAACCGGGCAAATGCTTGTTATTGACGGACATACAGAAACCCTATCAATGATGGAGAAAGATTAATATGAAAGCAGCTTGGTATGAAAAAACTGGTGAAGCACAAACGGTTCTTCAGATTGGAGAATTAGATAATCCTGTTCCAAATAAAGGCGAGGTTTTAGTACAACTTAAAACATCTGGCATTAATCCATCAGATGTGAAAACAAGGGCAGGAGCAAGAGGTGAGCTCCAATTTCCAAAGATAATACCTCATTCTGATGGTGCGGGAACTATCGTTGATGTTGGAGAAGGTGTCGATAAAAATAGAATTGGCGAAAGAGTTTGGATTTGGAATGGTGCTTTTGGAAGAGCTTTTGGAACTTGTGCAGAGGTAATTTCTTTACCTGAATTTCAAGCAGCCAAAATCAATGACAGTGTAGATTTTAAATCTGCAGCATGTATGGGTATACCTGCTTCTACAGCATATTATGGGATATTCGCTAATGGTTCAGTTAAAGACAAAACCGTATTAATTTCTGGAGGAGCTGGTGCTGTAGGATTTTATGGTATTCAACTAGCCAAACTTTCTGGAGCAAATGTTATTTCAACTATAAGCAGTGATGAGAAGGGAGAAGTAGCTCAAGAGGCAGGTGCAGATAAAGTAATAAACTATAAGAATGAGGATGTTGTCGAAGAAATTATGAATTACACAGACAATAAAGGAGTAGACAGAATCTTTGAAGTTGAATTTGGAGGTAATTTATCAATTAATGAGAAGGTCTTGAAATCAAATGGTGTTATAGCAGCATATGGTTCGATGGCAGAAATAGAACCAAAATTGCCCTTCTACAACTTTATGTTTAAAGGGATAAAAATTGATACTTTTTTAATATATTCAATTAATCAAAATTTCAGAAAAGAACTTATAAATGGACTTTCAAAAATGTTAAACGAAAATTCTTTAAAACATATGGTTACAAAAACTTTCTCTATAGATAATATTATTGAGGCTCATGAAGCAATGGAAAGTGGTAATATTATTGGCAACATTGTAGTTGAGGTGTCATAAGAATGATTACGGTATTATCTTCAATATATTTTATTTATGGTTTTATCTTATTTTATACATACTCAAAAGGTTACAGTCTCTTGAGATATCTTCTCAAAAGAAAAAATATTAATGTCTATATCTCAATTGAGCTGATTTTTGTAATCTTATGTTCTTTAATTGTTTTTACATCACAGCCGTTGAACTGGGTCGTTGGACTAATAATGCTATTCCACATAGCTGGAATAATATGGCTTATTTCTAATCCAGGAAGCTTTTATTCTATGGCAGAAGATCCTTCTATAGACATTGATTCGTTAGAAATCTCATCTGCTATGGTTGTAATTGGATTGGGTGTATTTGTATATTTTTCAACAATATTTTAAAGATTATCTTTAAGTCTCTTATATAAACTGGATGTATCCCATTTCCCGCCTCCAGATTTTTGTATCTCTTTGTAATAGTCGTTAACAATTTTGGTGACTTCTAGACTTATGTTTTCATGTTCTGCTTTTTTAATAACTATGTCTAAATCTTTTCTCATTAAATCTACAGCAAAACCATGATCGAATTCATCTTCGAGCATTGTGTGCCATCTATTTTCCATTTGCCATGATTGAGCAGCTCCTTTAGAGATAACTTCTAAAACATCTTTGGAATTTAATCCTGCTTTTTCTGAGAAATTCATTCCTTCAGCAAGACCTTGAAGTAAGCCGGCTATGCAAATTTGATTTACCATTTTTGTTAACTGTCCTGATCCAGTTTCTCCCATATATTTAATAAACTTAGAGTAAGTCATTAAAATATCTTTCAATTCTTCATATAGCTCATTTTTACCACCTACCATTATTGAAAGTTGGCCAGATTCGGCTCCAGCCTGTCCCCCAGATACAGGTGCATCAAGATAATTTATATTCTTTGTGCTTAGAAGATTATTCATTTCCTTAGCTAGATCAGCTGAAGTAGTAGTATGATCTACAATGCAAGAGCCTGATCTTAAATGCTCTAAGGCTCCATCTTTATCTGAAATAATTTCTCTTACATCTTTATCATTACCGACACAAAGAAAAAGAATATCAGATACTTTTGATATTTCTTTTACGGAGCTACATTCAGATCCAGAATATTTCTTTATCCAGCTTTTGGATTTTTCAACTGAGCGATTAAATACTCGAATCTTGTGATGATTTGATAGATGTCCAGCCATTGGAGATCCCATGACTCCAAGGCCTATAAAGCCAATGGCTTTATTCATACTATAAAATCTTGTCTGTCTTTTTTGGCAGTTCTTTTAATGCCGTCTTTGGTTTGATACTCTGCTGTAATACCTTTGGTACCCTCAAAGTTTTTTAATAAAAGCATATAAATCGCCGACATAACAATCCACATTATTGGAACTATGATAATTGATTCAATCATAATTATCCTTGCATTCTATTTTTAAATTCATCAAAAGCTTGTTCATATTCTGACTTTATTCTTCCAACAAGCTCAGCAACGGAAGGAGAATCTTTAATTCCACCAATTCCCTGTCCAGATCCCCATATATCCTTCCAGGCTTTTGAGTCGGTGTTTCCACCAGAGCCAAAGTTCATTGCGGACTTGTCTGCATCTGGAAGATTGTCAGGATCGAGACCTGCATTTTTTATTGAAGGTTTAAGATAATTCCCTAAGACTCCAGTGAATAAAGAAGAATAGACTATGTCACTTGCCGCGCTCTCCTCTAACATTTTTTTATATCCAGGATCAGCATTTGCCTCCTCAGTGGCAATAAATCTTGTGCCTAAATATGCGTAGTCTGCACCAAGAGCAATTGCTGATGCTACCGAGTGACCATCACCAATTGAACCTGAAAGAATTATTGTTCCATCGAACCATTCTTTAACCTCTCTAACCAATGCGAATGGTGACAAGGCCCCAGCATGACCACCTGCGCCAGCGCAAACTAATATAAGTCCATCGACGCCCTGCTCGGCTGCCTTTTGTGCATGTCGTACATTTATAACATCATGAAAAACCAGACCCCCATAGCTATGAGCAGCATCTACAACTTCTGATGGTGGTCTTAAAGAAGTAATAATTATGGGCACCTCATGTTTCACACAAGTTTCCATATCCTGCATTAATCTATCGTTAGATCCGTGACATATTTGGTTGACTGCAAAGGGAGCAACTTTTGCATCAGGATTTTGCTCTTGATATTCTGCAAGCTCAGTTTTTATTCTAACAATCCATTCATCAAGAACATGTTGGGGTCTTGCGTTTAATGCAGGAAAAGATCCTACAATTCCAGCTTTACATTGTGCAATAACTAAGTCTGGTCCTGATACTAAAAATAGTGGCGCACCAATAACTGGCATTGTTAATTTATCTTTTAGTTGATTAGGTATGCCCATGTTTCCTCCTCTTATGAATTACCCATTGCTTCTAATATTTCTAACAGCAAGTTTATAATATCCAAATAGAGTATAAACGCCATATCAAGTGCCGTTGCCCAATCATTTTTGGCATAAATACTAGATTGCATTTTAATATAATTGAAATCAAATAAAAGAAATAAAGAAAAAAGAATCGCACCAAAAATTGCAGATCTTCTAACAGCCTTTCTACTAAATTCCATATAAAAACGTGCAAAATTAAAAATCAATAACCCAAATAAAGATATTATTAAGACCATTCCAAATATAGAGCTTTCTGAGAAAGATATAAAATCGCCATAACCTATAAAACCTGTAATTAAAGTTACAACAAGCACTATTTTAAGAGCGGTAAATCCATCATTCTCATCCATCTCAAGCATTACCAAAGCGAGAAGAGGACCAAAGAATAAACTCGTTAGAGTGAACAAGGTCATTCCAACCCAAAGGTTAATAGAATCAACTGAAGTTATAAATGTCGTTGCAAATAAACACCCCATCCATAGCCAGAACAGCAACCCAACGCCCCACGATGATCCCATCGGGGAATGTATGTAACCCATCTTTAATAATTCAATAACTTCATCCTGATTTTTAGCAACTTCGTGAAGGACCGTGTCTTTATCTTCATATTTTTCCATTGGTTTTGGAAAATCTTTCTTTGTTTCTAAATAAGGAATCAAATCTAATTTACCTTTCATGTTGACTGAGCCCCTAAATAACAGTCCCATAAAAGTTGTGTTATTTTCATATGCTTTTTTTGCTCTATTAAGGCAATAAAAACACATCATCAAAACTATCCCTAGTTGTGCTGAGAGTATTACAAGTGTTTTAAATATTAGAGAAGTTTCTACAAACATATATAGACCATATCATACGATTTTTACAATATGTTTTTATTTAAGTATAAATTCTGATTACTTTTTAAAAAAAGCTACAGAGTGATCTTCATATTCTCTATTTCCAATTTTTTTAAAACCAAAATCCTCATGGAACTTTATGGATATTAAATTTTCTGGATTTGTGTTTACTTCACAACATAGCGGTATTTCTTTTGTAATAGCAACTTTTTCAATAAGCTCATAAAAACTTTTTCCAATACCCTGTCGTCTAAATGAATCTTTTATAGCTATTCTATCAATATAAAGAAATTTGGATTCTGTGTTACTAAAAAATTTATAGTTAGGTGAATCATAAGAGGATTTCTCTCTGAAGCATATGATGAATCCTTTTATTTCATTATCTTTTTCTACATAAAATTGATACGAACTAAGTTGTATTAATTGTCTAAGGTACTCTATTGAACTCAAGCTTCCAACCTCTGGAGTATTTTCTTGATTAAGTATAAAAATTTTCTCTAAAAATTCTTGGCTTAGTTTTGAAGGAAAATTGTGAATTTCATGACGAAACTGATTCATTCATCAAGAATCAAGTTCATTTATTGCGTCATCAATCTTTTTATGTGTTTCAGCTATATAAAGCTGTTTTGTCATCGAATAAGCTGGATGCCCCATCGTCGATAGATCTTTTGCTTTTTCAAGAGCGACTTTCATCAAGTTATCTGATTCAACAACTTCATCCATAAGACCTGCATCTATTGCGTTCTCCAGTGTATACATTTCGGCGCCCAGAACCGCTCTATATTTATGAGATTGAGCAACTCTAAATTTAATGAGCTCTAATATAGGTAAAGGTATGACCATGTTTGTTCTCATTTCATTGGCTCCAAGCATGAAGTCGCCTTTTACGCCTATTCTATAATCACAACAGCATAATAAAAAAGTTCCTAGGGCAATGCCATGGCCTGAACATGCTGCAATAACGGGTCTTGGAAATGCAAATATTCTTGATAAGAGCTTAAAGCCATTTATTGTCATATTTTGAATAAGTTTCATATCTCCGCCTTGAATAGTTTTGAGATCAAATCCAGCAGAAAACATTCCCTCTCTGCCTGTAATTATGAGGCATCCCTCTTCAGTAGGAACATCATCAAGACATTCATTTATATGCTGTGACATTTCTGGAGAGAAAACGTTTGCCTTACCATCATCTAAAGTAAGTATTGATACATTATCTTCTTTCTTAAGCGTAGCTAGTTTTTCTGACATAATATAATTTTCTTTTAAAGGAAATTTTATCATGATTAAAAAAATTCTTAAGCACACGAGAAATCTTTTATTAGTTACTTTAGGAGTTGGGTCTCTGTATTTAATAAATCTTTTTTTTATGAAGCCCTTCTCAATTGATCATTTTTTAGCAAAAGAGCTAATTCTTGATCTTACAAGTTCACCTGAAGAGTTAACTTATGTTGGAGTATTAGATGACTATAATTGGCTGACGAATCATAACTCCAAGTTGTCAATTCCAAAAGAAACTGATATTGAAGATGGAATTGAGCATACAGAAAAAGCTATTAAAACCTTATATAAGTATGATGACTCTAGACTATCCGATACTCAAATAAGTACAAAGAAAATTGCAATTTTTGATTATGAAAATCATTTAAGAGAACTTAGAGATTTTCCTTATTTAGACTATCCGCTAAATCAAATTGGAGGAATTCATTTAAATACCATTGAGTTTATGAATGATGTACATCCTATTAGGAAAAAATCTGAAGCAAACGATTTCATAAAAAGGACAGATTTAATTAAGGAAGTATATCAAGGAGTTCTTGCCGACCTTGAAAAACAAGCTAAGAGTGGTATTTATCCGCCTGAATTTGTATATGGTCATGTAATTAAACAGCTAGATGAATTTATAGAATATTCGAATGAAGAACATCCTCTTTATACCCAATTCATGTCAAAGATAAATCAATTGGATTTAGATCAAGAAGATGTAAATTATTTTGAAAATGAAATAAAAAGGTCCATTAGTGAAAGTGTTACGCCGGGTTTTAAAGTTTTAAGAGATTTCATGATAAGAACTCAAAAATATGCTAATAAAAATCATGGCATATGGTCTCAACCAGGAGGAGACGAATACTATAAATTGAAAATAAGGACTTTCACCACAACAGATTATTCTCCAGAGAAAATTCATCAAATGGGGCTAAGTGAAGTTAAAAGGATTTCAGAAAGAATGAGATACATTCTTTCATCTCTTGGATATGACGAGAGTAAGTCTGTTGGTGAAATAATGAATGAATTAAATGAGAATCCAGATTTCCTTTATGCAGATACTCCAGACAGAAAAGAAATAGTTGTTAAAGACTATACAGAAATGGTTGAAGAAGCTTATGAAGTAATGAAAGATTATTTCCATACTATGCCAAAGTCAAAGGTCATAGTGAAAGCTGTTCCTGAGTACTCTGAAAGGACTGCAGCTGGAGGATATTATCAGTCGCCAGCGCTTGATGGGAGTAGGCCAGGTGTATTTTATGCAAATCTATACGATATAAAGCAAACACCTACTTATAGCATGAGAACTTTGGCTTATCATGAAGCAACACCTGGACACCATCACCAAATAGCACACTCTCTTGAAAATGAAGATTTAACTCTATATAGAAGGTTTGGATACTTCACTTCTGCTTTCGCAGAGGGATGGGCTCTTTACTCTGAAATTTTAGCTCTTGAAGCAGGTTTGGCTGAAGATCCATATGACGAACTAGGAATTCTCCAAAGCGAACTTTTTAGAGCAGTAAGGTTGGTAGTTGATACCGGAATGCACTATAAAAGATGGACTCGCGAAGAAGCAATGAAATACATGAAAACAAAAACTGGAATGTCAGATACAGAAGTTAGAGTCGAAATTGAAAGATATATTGTTTGGCCAGGACAAGCGCTAAGCTATAAAGTTGGTATGATCAAAATACTCGAACTCAGAGAAAAAGCTATGAGTGAGCTTGGTGATAAATTTAATATTAAAGACTTCCACTCAGCTGTTTTAGATCATGGAAATCCTCCTCTCTTTATTGTTGAGGAGATGGTTAATAATATGATTAGAGAAAATTTGAACTAGTATTTGTCAGGGTGTCTAGCAGTAAAAACGCTGAAGTAGTCCTTAAGATCGCTAATATCTTTCATATT
>Ga0208127_1001339_pt1 | contig 12281 bp, 6 predicted proteins | sample ETNtaG_6_FD_185751 | JGI IMG/M metagenome (GOLD analysis project Ga0208127, IMG submission 185751) | Marine microbial and viral communities from oxygen minimum zone, Eastern Pacific Ocean - ETNP201306SV45 (SPAdes) (version 2) | ecosystem: Environmental > Aquatic > Marine > Oceanic ...
AATCCAATTATTTCTGGTGCGCATCCAGATCCATCTATTTGCCGAGTTGGAGATGATTACTATATCGTAAATTCTTCTTTTGAATATTTTCCAGGATTACCTATCCATCATAGTAAAGACTTAGTGAATTGGGAACTGATAGGATATGGTTTACACAGGGAAGATCAGTGTAATGGTGATATGAACCTGGTCGATGTTCAATCAGATGGAGGAATACACGCTCCAACTATTAGGTACCACAAAGGTACATTTTATATAATCACCACAAACGTGTACAATTCAGGTGATGGTAAACCTGGATTGATGAGAAATTTTGTAATTACTGCGAAAGATCCATCTGGGCCATGGTCAGATCCTCACATTATTGCGGGTGCTCCAGGAATAGATCCAGATATATTTTTTGATACAGATGGTAAAGTGTATTTTACAGGAACTCATTCTCCGGGAGACATGAATGCAAATGGTATTGGTGAAATATGGATCCAGGAATTAGATATAAAAAAATGGGAATTAAAAGGAGCTAGGCATACCATTTGGGATGGAGTATTTGGCTGTTGCACTGAAGGGCCGCACATTTATAAGGAGCATGGTTTATATTATTTATTAGTAGCAGAAGGTGGGACAGGAAAAAATCATGCGGTTATGATGGCAGCAAGTGAAAATATCCTTGGTCCTTATGAAGAGAACCAGAGAAATCCTGTTCTTACTACTCGCCATGTGACTAATGACTACTTTGTAAATAGCACTGGACATGCTGATATGATCCAGCTGGCCGATGGACGCTGGTACATGGTCTCTCTTGGCAAAAGAAATGATTTGGATGGAGACGCAAACATGGGAAGGGAAACGTATTTAATTCCCATGAAATGGGAGCCTACTATTGTAAAATGGGAGCAGGTATCTGAAACAAAGTGGCAACCCGTCAAATATTTATTCCCTGTCGCCGCTCCTATGACTGGAAAGGTAGAACGATTTTTCCCATTACCTTTTCCAGAAAAACCGCAATATATAAATAACTCATATATAGATGATTTTACATCTATTAATTTGAAGTTAGATTGGACATTTATTCGAGTTCCAAACCAAAATACTTTTTCTTTAACTGATAACCCTGGACATTTACGATTATATCCACAGTCAACTACAATTCAAAATAGAAAGAATTTCAGTATGATTGGTTTTCGTCAGAGAGAAAGCGATTTTGATTATCAGGTAAAAATGAATTTTATGCCAAAAAAGAATAAAGTTGAATCTGGAATTATCCACTATCAGAAAGAACATAATTATCTTACCAGCGTAGTATATAAAGTTGGTAAAAAATTCTTTTTAGAGCAGATGTTAAAAGAAAAGGATAAAAATGTAACTTCGTTAAAGAAAGTTCACTTAAAGAAATATAGTGGAAGTATAATATTCAAAACTGAATCTAGAGAAGACAGATATACTTTTTATTATTCATTAGATAATGGGGAAACCTTCACAAGTTTTAATTCCATAGATGCCATAAAAATGTTGGATAGAAATTACACAGGAGCATTACTGGGAATGTATGCTACGAGTAATGGCGTATCATCTAAGGATTATGCAGACTTTGATTGGATAAGATATAATGATTTCATCAGATAGGTGATTAAAGAAAGAATGGGCAGGTTTTTTATAAAAAATAAATTTATAATAGTTGTTGTTTTTACAATTTTTGGCTGCAGTAATAAAAAAGATCAGTTTACTATGAATAGTTACATACATGATTTTTATGTTTCTAAAGCATATTATCTTGATCAAGAAGAAAAAGTGGAACCTATTGAATTGCTTGAAGTCAATTTTATTCAAAATGAAGAACAGTTCACTAATAATGTTTCAGATGGCCAATGGATCCGATCTGAAAATGGTGAGCATAATATAAATTCTGCTGTAGAAGATTCTTCTTATGCGACAGTGTATTTGTATAAGAAAATAAAAATTTCTAGACCACAGAAAGCCTATTTTTTACTTTCTGTTACGGATGGGGCTAAGGTATATGTGAATCAAAGGCCAGTCGCAGTGCATTTTGGTTATAACTATAACGGGGAAGCAAAGCTTGTTCCATTTGACCTTCGGAAAGGAAGTAATAATATTGTTATAAAAACGATCAATAAAGATTGGGACTGGAAAATAAAATGTAAAATTTTAGATGAAAAGCAGGGACAGATTCTTATCACCAAAAGAAACGAATCACAAGAATACAATGACTTTCTATCCATAAAGTTAAAGCCTGCAAATTATCGCCATACGTATACATCAAGGGTGGGTACTTTTCCTAGATTGATTGTAGATAAGCCTGGATTAGCAAGAGAGTACTTAGGTGGAAATTATTCGATAAAGGTAAAGTGGTTTGACTCGCAAGCAAACGAAGTTTTTTATCCAAAGATTGAAGGCAGATATGGGTTTTATGCTGAAATCATAGGAGCAAATGGAATTATTCTAAAAAAAGGAGGTACTCTCTTTTTCTTACATAATGATCGAATGGTATGGAACAATAGGTTGGAAGTATCACCAGAATATTTTCCTATTGGTGATATAACAAAAGAAGTCTGGAAAGAACATAAGGAGGCTATAAGCTTCTATATGGGGCACATAACATTAGAATCTATTTTTCAACAGGAAAATGCAAATCTACTTCTTTCTTTTCTTCATGAAATGGGAAAGCACAAATATAAAAAAGATAAAAAGCTTACTCCTCTAATTCTTAATGGGGACTATCATGCTCAAATAAAACAAAAAGTATTAGGGAAAACAGAAGTCTACAAAGAGCTTGCTCCTCCAAAAAATATATACTCACAACCTCAATATTTGAAAGATGAGCAAAAATCTTTTCAAAGGAATAATCCTACATTTACAAAAGAACTTAGAAAAATATGTGAAGATTGGATTAAAGATGAAGGGTCTCCATTTGACATGATTCTTGCTAGAGATGGTAACATTCTTTTTCATGACGCATTTGGAGAAGATGACTATGGTAAATTCACTATCAATACACCATCAGAGATTGCTTCTATTACAAAGCTATTTACCGGTATTTTATTTGCTCAATTTGTTGATCAAAATATTATCGGCATAGATGACCCAGTAGGTAAATATCTACCAGACTTTCCTTTAGAAGGTCCTCAAGCGATAACTCTTAGACATTGTTTTACACATACAAGTGGATTGGATGGGCATGGATTATTCAATGGTGTCCACAACCCATGGCTAGAAAATACTTTATTTCAAACAATTAAAAATAAAACTGCGGGTACAAGATATAAGTACAATGGGATGGGTCATGACTTGGCCGGTAAGGTAATGGAAGCAGTCTCTGGGAAAAGTGTTTTTCGATTGTTCCATGAATATTTATATGAACCATTGGGAATGAAAAACACCTATCATACTTGGGATCTAGGATACAGTGTTCATAGCACGGCTTATGACCTTTCCCTTTTAGCGCAGATGGTTTTGAATAAAGGTTCATATGGCGGCAAACAATATTTTTCAGAAGACACCTATGAGAAAATTCTTCCGAAGGATTTAAAGCAGTTTTATCCAAACCTTACTTATGATAATGATTGGGATAGGGGTAGACGCGTAGGAATTGGAACGATGTTTCAAGAGTGGAAAATTAAGAATAAGGATTTAGGCACCGAGTCATTTATGTTAAGTGAAAATGTTATAGGACATGGTTCTGCTACCTCCTCACAGTTTAGAATAGATTTGGATAACAATATAATTATTACCCAAACAAGGCGAAGAGGAAAATCTAGGTTTGGTCATCATTTTGAGACCATGTACCAGCATATTGATAATTATTTGTTAAAGGGAGTAAAGTGATTTGAAAATATTTTCAAAATATTTTGGACCATGTGTTGCCCTTTTATTATTCAGCTTATCTTCCTGTGCAAAGGTTGATCGTAAAATAAAACCAAACTTTATCATTATTTTTGCAGATGACTTAGGTTATGGAGACCTTGGATCCTATGGTCATCCTACCATTAAAACACCACACCTTGACCAAATGGCAAGCGAAGGTATGAGGTTTACTCAGTTTTATGTTGGATCCTCCATTTGCACACCGAGCCGAGCTGCACTCTTGACAGGAAAGTTACCAGTACAAACTGGTATGTATGGGAAACGAAGTGTTTTGTTTCCTGATAACGCAGGTGGTTTGGATCCCAAAGAAGTAACAATTGCTTCAGCTCTCAAAAAAAATGGCTATAAAACTGCATGCATTGGTAAATGGCATCTAGGGCACTTAAAAAAGTATATGCCTTTGAATCACGGTTTTGATTCTTTTTATGGTATACCATACTCAAATGATATGAGGCCAGAAAGTAAATGGGACTATGCCAGAAATAATTTTCCTCCATTACCTTTTTTGGATGATTATGATACAGTTGGAGTTAGCTTGGATCAGGGGAATTTTATTGAAATGTTTACTCAAAGATCGATTGATTTTTTGCATCAGAATAAGAATAATCCATTTTTCCTTTATTTAGCACACACTGCTCCTCATACACCTTTAGTCCTCACAGATGAAAATAAAGACCTTAGCATGAGAGGAGCTTATGGAGATGTCGTTGAAGAGATAGACAGAAGTGTGGGTAATATTTTAAAAGTTTTGAAAGAACTAGACATTGCGAAAAATACTTTTGTGATCTTTACTAGCGATAACGGGCCATGGGGATGGGCAAATATTAATGGTGGTTCTTCTGGTTTACTGAAAGGGAATAAGGGAAGTGTATATGAAGGAGGATATCGGGTACCTGCGATTGCTTGGATGCCTGGAAGGATACCTGAAGTAACAACAACTGCTTTGGCCTCCACACTTGATTTTTTTCCTACCTTAGTGTCTTTAGCAGGCGGAGAGTATGAAAAGAAATTTTTAGATGGTGTAGATATAAGGAAAACATTTTTTGAGAATAGTAATGTTAGAACGGATGTTCATTATTACAGGCAAGACACATTAATTGCACTAAGACATAATGAATGGAAGATGTATATAAAAGATCCAAATCCATGGGATGATGGACCTACTCAAAAAGACATGCCATTACTTTATAACGTTGAGCATGACCCTTCTGAAAAATATAATATAGTAAAAGAAAATAAGGAAATTGTAAAAGTATTAAATGATTTAGCATCTGAACATATTCAGTCTGTTTTAAAAACCCCTTCACAATATGACGCAATTCTTCCTTCCTATCAATCCGCATATAATGAATACAATAAGAAGTAGTATTTTATTACTTTTAGGACTAATCATTTCATGCTCGGATGAGAAAAACTTAGCAAATAGACCAAATATTGTCTGGCTAGTGGCTGAAGATTTAGGTCTTTATATTCCACCATTTGGAGATTCAACAATAGTTACACCCAATCTAAGCCGGTTGGCAGATGAAGGAGTACGTTATACTAATGTTTATTCTGTTTCAGGTGTGTGTTCCCCTAGCAGAGCATCCATAGTGACAGGTATGTATCCAACAAGTATTGGTGCCCACCATATGAGAACACTTTCTCAGCAACCAGCAGCAAAAAAAAAAGGTCTCATTAACTATGAGGTTGTTCCACCTCCTCAAGTAAAAATGGTAAGCCAAATACTCAGGGAGAATGGGTATTATTGTACAAATAATAAAAAAGAAGATTATCAGTTTTATAAGTCTATAACAGCATGGGATGAATCAAGTATCTTTGCCCATTGGAGAAACAGAGCTAAAGATCAAAATTTTTATTCCATTTTTAATTTTGGAGTGACTCATGAGTCTAATCTATGGGATCCATGGTATCGTCATTTTGATTTGGATATGTTCCCTCCAGAACGAGGAATAGGTAAATGGTGGGAACAATTTGCTGATATTAAAAAACCACTTTATACACCTGATAACATCCAAATTTCTGTTCCACCGTATCTGCAAAATAGTGACATTGTAAAAAGAGATATGAAACGTATGTATTCTAACATTATTGAAATGGATAGTAAAGTGGGCCTCATCCTAGACCAACTAGAAGAAGATAATTTATTAGAAAGTACAATTGTTGTTTTTTACACAGACCATGGAGGACCATTGCCAAGGGAAAAAAGACTGTTATATGATTCTGGGATCAAGGTTCCCATGATTATTCGATATCCAAATCAGTTACGTGCTGGTGAAATAGATGACCGACTTATCAGTTTTGTAGATTTTGCTCCAACTCTTCTCTCAATGGTTAGTATTTCTACACCAGAATATCATCAGGGGCAAGTATTTGAAGGAAAATATAAATCAAATAAGCAAAGACAATATATTTATGCTGCTGCTGATAGATTTGATGAGCATTACGATATGATTCGTGCTGTTAGAGATAAAAGGTTTAAATATTTAAAAAATTTCAACCCTGAAAAACCTTATTATCTTCCCTTAGAATACAGAGAAAAAATGGATTCTATGCAAGAACTCATAAGGATGAATCAGGACGGTCAATTAGATAATTTTCAATCCCAATGGTTTAGAAATAAAAAGCCAAACGAAGAACTTTTTGATACGTATTTAGATCCTTTTGAATTGTATAATCTTGCAGATAATCCAAAATATTCCAAAAAATTGAATGAATTAAGAAAAGCTTGTGAAAAGTGGATGGATGAGGTAGATGACAAAGGAAATATCCAAGAAGAAGAATTAATTAAATCATTTTGGCCAAATAAAATTCAACCCAGAACAGATGCACCTATTATTAAAAAAATAAGAAATAAATTAGTAGCTACTTGCCAAACAGAAGGTGCAAATGTAGGTTACAAATTCCTACAAAATGACACAAGTGCTTGGATTGGGTGGAGGCCTTACTCAGAACCTATACCATATGAAGAAGGCAATGATTACGAATTTAAAGCTCATAGAATTGGATTTATGGTAAGCAAAAGCATAATATATAAGAATGAAAAATAAATTAAGCATTCTAATTGTTTTTTATACGATATGTAACTCTTCATGTAAGGATGATCTAAAATTATATAGACAAAGTCCAAATATAGTTTTTTTACTGGCTGATGATTTGGGGTATGCTGAATTAGGGTCCTATGGTCAAACAATTATAAAAACGCCCAACCTGGACACCTTAGCAGCATCAGGGATGATTTTTAAGAATTTTTATGCAGGCAATGCGGCATGTGCTCCTTCTAGGGCGGTATTATTAACAGGAAAGAAGTCTTCAAAATCTTCAATTCGAGGCAATGCAGGATTTTATGGAAATGATAGATGGGAGGGTGCCGCTTTAGACCCTAATGATTTCACCATGGGAAAAATGTTTAAAAATGTTGGGTACCAAACTGCATTTATAGGAAAATGGCATTTAGATAAACCGGATGATGTGAATACTTGGGCGGTAGGTCATGGCTTTGACTTTGCGGTGCAAGAGCAATGGTCTAGCAGGTTTGAAGGAAGAAAATTTTTGCCCAATAGGTTATGGGTCAATGGCGATCAGGAATTCATCCCTTACGATTATAAAAAGTATGATTGCAAAGATCATTTGAGGACAAATGTTGCTTTTGAATTTTTAGATAATAGAAAGATTGATAAGCCATTTTTTTTGTTTATGTCTTACAGAGCTCCACATAGTTTTGAAGGGCCTATTAGAGATACTTTGGATTACAAGGAAAGAGATTGGCCTGAAATAGAAAAAGCGCATGCGGCTAAAATTACGCTTTTAGATAAACAAGTAGGCAGATTGGTAAGAAAATTAAAAGAAATTGGTGTTTTAGATAACACATTAATTTTATTTACCAGCGATAACGGACCTCACTATGCTAAAGGAGGACACGATTTAGAATTTTTTAATAGTAATGGGAATCTAAAAGGGGGTAAACGAGATTTGTACGAAGGAGGAATACGAGTTCCTCTTATTGCATATTGGGAAAATAAAATTAGACCTGAAAGTTTTTCCTACCATGTATCTAGCTTTCAGGATATTATACCTACCTTTTCGGAAATAATTGGATACAAAGTTCCAAAGAACTTGGATGGAATTTCATTCTTACCCACACTTATATCAAAAGACCAGCCAAAGCATGATTATTTAAATTGGGAATTCCAGCTTAGTGGATGGTTTCAGAATTTGCCTAACGGAGGGTTTAGACAATCAGTAAGATTTGATCATTGGAAAGCAGTGAGGTATAGTCTTAATTCTGATATTGAGCTTTACGATTTAAATGAGGATGAAGGTGAAACAAATAATCAAGCACATTCACATCCTAAAATCGTGAAAAAAGCTAAGGATATTTTTGAAAATTCTAGATCAGAACAATATGGATTTCCGTATGGAGGTGTAGTTCAAAATTATAAATCTATGGAACGATTTGTACAATAATTTTAGATATGTAATCGTGATAGGATTACTTATAATTGCAGTTTATTTTTATAAGTACACTCCATCAAATAAAAGTTCCTCGTTTCAAAAGTATCCAGATAATATGGTCTTAATTCCTGGAGGGAAATATCTTATGGGAAGTGACAAACCCGATGCATATACAGATGAGAAACCTGTTCATGAAGTCATAGTAGATTCTTTTTTGATGGATAAATATGAAATTACCAATCATCAATTTCTTCAATTTGTAAATGCAACAGGGTATATAACCACTGCTGAAAAAAAAATTGATTGGAGTGACATTGCAAGCCAATTACCTCCGAATACTCCAAAACCATCAGATTCATTATTACAACCAGGATCATTAGTATTTAAAGCAGGCAAATACCCAATTCCTTTACACGATGAATCAAGATGGTGGGAATGGAAAATAGGTGCATCCTGGAAACATCCGTTTGGAGGGAATAGTTCAATAAAAAAAATTATGGACCATCCTGTTGTTCACATTTCTTGGGATGATGCATTTGCATATGCTAAATGGGCAGGAAAAAGACTTCCAACAGAAGCTGAGTGGGAATGGGCAGCAAGAGGGAAAAAAAAGAATGCAATCTACCCCTGGGGTAATGAACCCATTTATGAAAAACCGTTAAAGGCAAATTTTTGGCAAGGTCATTTTCCATATGATAACACAGAACAGGATGGATATTATTTTACTGCTCCTGTCGGATCATTTCCTCCTAATGATTATGGTTTATTTGATATGGCAGGAAATGTTTGGGAGTGGTGTTCTGACTATTATCAATTTAATAGCTATAATATTGACAAAGATAAAGGTACCTGTAAAAACCCTATAGGTCCAACTACCTCATATGATCCATCCGAGCCATATGCAATAAAGAAGGTCATAAGGGGAGGTTCCTTTCTCTGTAATGATAGTTATTGTTCTGGATATAGAGTTTCTAGAAGAATGAGTTCTGCAAAAGATACCGGTTTGAATCATACAGGCTTTAGATGCGTGAAGGATATCTAAGTTAAGAAACTAGTTATATCCGTTTATCTTTAAATAAAAGGTTTAAATGATCATGAAAAATATTGATGGTATATTTATTTTTTAGTTTGAGTGTTATCCTCTCTAATTCTTCTTTAGGGATACTGATGGTTTCTTTGTTGGGTAAAGTATTGAGAAGAAACTCTCTTGCTAGAAACTGATCTTCAGCTGATTTGATTTTTCTTTGGACTTTTTCTTTATTTAAAAGCTTTAAACGCATTCCTTCATTGGTTAAGAGTTTATCCCGTAGGCACATATAAAATGCGCGAATGGGGTTATCTAAAAATAATTTTGGATTTGAATTTCGAAGGTAATTAAGTAAATCTTTGGTTGTGAAATTGCCATCCTTATAGCTAGCTAAGATGGTATTAGAATTCATCTTCAGATTTAAAATATCTTTCAGGACAAATTCTTTATCATTTGAATGGACTTGATTCATATTTCTTTTTTGGATGATCCTTCTAATTTGATTTAATGTATTTATTACAAGATCATCATTTATTGAAATATGATCGTTTAGTAAATCATTAACATAATTATTTGCAATAGTTTGTCTATTTTTTTTAATTATGTTTTCTTTTAAACGAAATTTCATATTCTGATAATCGTTTTCACTTATGATCATTTGTTTTTTTTCATCCTTTTTCAAAAGGATATGCCATCCATAACCGGATCTAATAGGTCCCATTATCGTATCAAGGGGCATTGAAAAAGCAAATTTTTCTATGTTTGGATCAAGAACATCATAAGAAACCCACCCCAATGAACCTTTTGATTTCTTCAAATTATTACTTCGAAACAATTCTTCGGCAACTTGATCAAATATCTTTTCATTATTTCCAATAAAAGCAGAAAGACTATCAAGTTTGTCTTTTTGAAGATGGAAAATATGTTTTAATAAAATTTCTGTGTTTTTCCAAATGAAGTGTTTCCTAATCAAACTATCTGGAACACTTATTTGATTTGATTCAATTACAGAATCATAAAGTTCCTCACGAATTGCCTTCTCAGTTGCTAGTTGAATTCTATCCAAACCTATAGAATCAATTGACAATTTTTCGTATCTAGCTTCCTCAGCAAACAATCTAGTTCGAATCAATTCATCTAATGTCCTTAATCTTTCAAATTCTGAGTCTTTTATCGAGGTATTAATTAACTTATTTGAATAGGTAGAAACAAAATCATCATCAGTAATGATGCTATTCCCAACGGTTGCAATAACACTGAGGTCTTCTTCTATTTCACAAGTATATATGAAAAGAGAGATCAATAAAAACCCAAAAAGACGTATATTATTCATGAGAAAAAATATTAGTTGAGATAGATAAAAAAAAAGGGGGAGTAAAACTCCCCCTTTTTAATGTTAACTGGTTCAACACTACTTCATAAGTAGCATCTTTCCTGTTAAGGATCTATTATCTGAAGTTACCTTATATAGGTATAATCCAGAAGGAACCTTTTGTCCATAAGCATTATTTGCATTCCACTGTAAAGCATGCCTTCCTGCATTTAATTCCCCATTCTGAAGGGTAATTATTTCATTACCCAAAATGTTGTATATCGTTACGTTGACGTTAGATGTATAATCTAAATCAAAACGCAAGGTGGTTACAGGGTTAAATGGGTTAGGATAGTTGCCAAGTAGCGCAAATTCCTTTGGTGTAATAATTTCTGTATCAGAAGATAATTGGTCATCTGCAGTTATCATCATACCAACATTATCAAAATACACAGCACCAGCATCAGCCTCAGGCCCTTGCCATAATTCACAGCCAACATTGATATTGACTGTTCCTTCAGGCACCATACCTGTGACCATAAGCTCATGCCACATATCTGTAGTAGCTGATGCATCAACTACATTGGATGTATACTTGGCTAACTGCGACCAACCAGCATCGAAAAACTCAAGGAAAAGATATCCATTGTTGTTTCCAGACACTGCGTTACCGGCAGGAGTCATACCATGACCATGCATATGCATGTAGTTTCCTGGCTCTAGATTTAGTCCTTCCAATGAAAAACTTTGGTAGACTGGTGTCCATTCAGGATTTGCATCTGAGTTATCTGAACGTGGAGTAATTTGTAGACTATGCATTCCATCGAAAGGATGTAGATCATTGACTTCCCAATTTGTTAACTCAGGTGGCCAACTACCCCAGCTTACTGGACCTTCTTCAAATCCACCGTTTGCTAGATATCCGCCAGGTCCTGCCCATGGGTTATCCGGATTATTATCACCAAATACAGTTTGCAGAACTACGGTTCCACTTGCATCCGTATCCAAATAGAATGTTTTGTCTGCTCCAAAACCGGCTTCATTATCCATTGCACCATTTTCACCACCTTCATTTTCAATACCTGGGTAGTAAGCACCAAGTTTGTAAGTAAAGACGTTTCCATGACCTGCAGGAAGCATAAGTTCTCCGGTAAATACACCATCTCCATCAGCATCGGTAAGCCTAGGAACATCAGGCGAACAAGGAGCGGCACAATCCGGTCCCATACAGTCACCCCAGGTACACCAACAATTTAAGAATGAGCCATTCATAATTAATGTGTCTGGATGGGCTTGAAAGTAATCACCTGTATTTACATTCATTGTGTTCATCATCCACATCGCATGAATTTCGACTGTTACATCATTTCCAAGTTCACCAATTGGAAGAATAACAGGCTGCTCAGATGCTAAAACCAGATCTTCACCAGTAAATTCAAACACTCTGTTCGCTGCAGTTTCCCAGCCTCCATTATTAAAGTTTTCATCTGGATTTGCTTTGAACTTCCACTCATGTTGACTTCCAGGAGTTGCTGTAATCATCTTTGTAAGTGTGTAGAGGTTTGGATCTGTGAGGTCTTCCTGGAAAACGTCACCTTCACCCCAACC
>Ga0208127_1001341_pt1 | contig 12277 bp, 9 predicted proteins | sample ETNtaG_6_FD_185751 | JGI IMG/M metagenome (GOLD analysis project Ga0208127, IMG submission 185751) | Marine microbial and viral communities from oxygen minimum zone, Eastern Pacific Ocean - ETNP201306SV45 (SPAdes) (version 2) | ecosystem: Environmental > Aquatic > Marine > Oceanic ...
TACTCTACCTTTTTTTGTAAGCTGTGTACATTTATCGCTACCTATCTGGATTAAATTATCTTCAATCAATTCTGTTTTCCATCTGGCCATCGACCTGTCAGCAGCAGCCTTGGTTTTCGGTTCAAAAAATAGAAAATCTCCACTGTTGTAATTAGATTGGTTAAACTCCCAAACTGAGATTGTATTTTCAACTTTCTTCAACTCAGTTGATGTCAAAATCTTTGTTGTATTTGAAGAATTTTGGTAATCATAGATAGTCAGTAAACACTTTGATAATTCTGGATTTTTGATTAATCTTTCAGTTGATTGTCTTATTTCGTTTATTTCCGAGAATGCCGGTAAATGGTATGTGTGAAATGAAGAACTCAACCCAGACGTAAAGACAAATTCATTATCGGGTTTTACCTTAGTGTTGTATTCAATCGGTGTACCGCTAAAATATGAAAACTGGAAGAGTGATGGCCTTAAAGTCGCAAGACAACTTGTGTAATCAATATGCCAATTGATAGATGGATCAAGTGTATAAATTTCGATCAATTTAAACAGTAGATCTATATTTTGTCCCAGTAAATCTGTTTTGGATGGATCCTGTGGAAATAAAATTGCACTGGATGTGTATTCATCGGGGATAATGAGCTTTTCATTAAGTAGGTCTAATCCTTTCATTCTATGGAAAAAATCCTCAGTATCCTGAGCGATAGAATCTTCATATCCCACTAAAATAAAACATATCTTATCACTCTCACTCAGATGTTCATTAAGATAGCTTATAGTCCTCTCAACATCATGTTTTAACCTATGAAAAACAATAGTTCCTTTTGGTTGGCCGTAGACTCTTTTGTTTCTAAATTTTGAGCAATATCTAAGATATGCTTCTAATATTCCTTGTTGGCTGAATTCATAGGTTTTCGATTCCATCAAACTACGTTCAATTTCTACCAATTCTCTTTTTCGTAGCTTCTCCTGTTTCGATGTCTCAAAACGCCTTTCCCCCAGGTTCTTTCTTCTTTCAATCAGTTTTTCCTTTTGTTTCGTAGAATTTTCAGACAATACTTGGGGGTGAGATCTCAGTACATTTTCGACTCCTTTAGTATGCGGAACCTGCGAATTTCCTTGAAAATCGATTGCTTTGAATTTCTTCTGGTTTGATTCAATCATCATTTTCCCAACACTAGCCATCAAATTTTCATAATCACTGCTAGTATCTGAAGCCCGAGTTATGTTTGATGTATTTCCAAATTCATCTTTAACCCATAATTGCCCCTTTCCACCGCTCAACTCGAATAGAAGATATAGAAGCGAAGCGGTCCATCCATTCCCTGTACTCAGCAAGAAGATACAATCTGAATTTGTTAAATTTATGCCCGAATTTAGAGCTATTGTTTCAATGTGATCTAACCAAATGTCCTTGGGATCTACAGCAGGTAAATATCCACCAGGGTCAAGTATATCTGCCTGAGTACATATGCAATTTATCTCTGAAGATTTTTGTATTTTGGAAAGCCCTCTTGGAAGCCTGTCTTCGGAATCAGTTCTCAGGCAGATTATTTTGCTTATTTCATTTAATTCACATATACCATGAATTAAATCTTCAAGATCCTCTTCAGTGTCTATTGAAAATTTTGGGTTGTTAGAATGAATATAGACCAAATCAACCAACCTAATCACCCTGATGATTTTACCTCGGAGCAGATGGACTTACCCCAACATGCAGCATCAACGTCTTTCTTTGTAATCTTGAATCCATCGATGTTACCTTCTGGATTGGATTCTAAATGACGTAAAATTGCGTGTTCCTTTGTTTTTATTGCGATACCCATTAATTCAGCACCAGATAAACCCTCATCAAGCGAATTAATACTATCGAAAATTTCCATTTCCTCGGCTAAAGTTACCTTTCCGAGGTGGATGGAGTAAATCTCTTGGTAATCCTTTTTGTTTGGTAGTCCAACATATACGACTTCATCTAATCTTCCTGGCCTTAGAAAGGCAGAATCAACTCTATTCAAATTGTTAGTTGCTGCAATAACTACTATTCCCATGGAAGATTCGATTCCATCCATTTCGGATAATATTTGATTAACAACATCTGGTTTTACTGATATTCGGTTACTCAAAGAGTCGCCTCTAGATTCTCCCAGTGAATCAAACTCATCAAAAAATAATACACATGGTGACATTCTTCTTGCTCTATCGAAAACCTCTCTAATTCCTCTCTCAGATTCTCCTACCCACATGGAGAGTAACTCAGGTCCTTTAACCGAAAGAAACTCTGCTCCTGCAATGTTTGCAGCGGCCCTAGCAATAGCTGTTTTACCGGTACCTGGAGGGCCATGTAGAAGAATTCCAGAACCTATCTGTAGGTCCGCAATTTTATACAATTCAGGGTTCTTGATAGGTAAAATTAACTTTTTTTCGAGAATATTTTTGACATCATTGAGGCCCACAAGAGAATCAAAATCGGTTTTCCTTAACTGACGATTAAATTTATTTTTCAAGGATGGATTCATATCATTAATTGCTGATATGAAATCTTCCATGCCTATAGTTAATGACTCAATATCTAAACTTTCATCCTGAATCATTTTCTGATGACCGAACTCTCTCAAAGCAGCTTTGTAAACAGATTCCGTACACAACTTTTCTAAATCTGCCCCAACAAAACCAACACAATTTTCAGCTAAATAATTCAAATCTAAATCCTCACTCAACGGCATTCTTCTACTAATTAACTCTAGAATATCAAATCTAGCATCTTTGTCAGGAATAGGACATTCAATAATTCTCTCAAACCGTCCAGGCCTCAGTAGTGCATCATCAATATCATTTAGCCTGTTAGTCGCGCCAATAACTATCACTTCCCCTCGATCATTTACTCCATCCATTAATGTGAGCAACTGGGCTAATGTAGTTCGTGAGGATTCAGAACAATTTCTTCGGTCTAAAGAAATCGAATCAATCTCATCAATGAACAGAACCGAAGGAGATTCTTTTTGAGCATCATAGAACAGAGACCTAAGTTTATTTTCTGCTCCACCGACTCCTCCTACCAAAATAGAAGGTGCAGATATGTCCATGAATGAGGCTTGGGTTTCTCTTGCAATCGCTTTTGCAATCATACTTTTTCCTGTTCCTGGCGCTCCGTGAAGCAAGATTCCCCTAATCGGTTTTTTCCCAGCCTTTTCAAATAATTCAGGATGAATCAAAGGAGTGATTACAACTTCTTGAATTTGGTTGATTATTTCCTCCATTCCTGCTATGTCTGCAAAAGAAATATTTCCCGTTTTTAGTAGTGGTCTTTTTGCAGGATTGGAATTTACTTCAACTTCGGTTTGTATACTAATTCTGCCGAAAATATTCCTTCCTGTGGTTTTTATTTTCTCTACTTGAAACTCCAATACTCCTTGGTTTGGTGTTTGTATTGTGATATGATCTCCCTTTGTTAGAACCCTTCCAATTAATTGATTCCCAATTAATCCTTGTAATTCGTCATCTACTGCATGCGCCACAGGCGAGAATGTTACTTTCGTCAAGTCGTATTCATCATCAATTTTTGATATACTTACGGTTTCTCCCAGTCTGGCTCCGATGTTTAATCTATTTGTAGGATCAAGATAGCAAATTCCAGGAGTAGCATTTTTACTAATTCTCAAAATTGCACCAGAAGTCCTTGCTCCTTTCAGTTTTAACATGTCACCACTGGATAAATTTAGCTCGGTAGCATCATCATTGTTCAATACAATGAACCCATTATGGCTTAGATTCTCCGGCAACCTTTCAATGATAAATTGTTTAGATTCATTCTTAGTGGTTGATTGTAATAGCGACATATTTTAATCCTCATTTTACCTATGTCTAGTATGTGTCTTTTTTTTGTCTAATTTGTCGTATCTATACCGAAATGTGATCTAAACACTCATCAGAGAACCAGGGCAATCTTGCTGATTGTTTTGTCATAACCAACCCATGAGACCACTCTAATCTTTTTCGGGAACTCATTTTCTGTGATTCCTTCACTGCTAATATGAACAGTGCAGTAGCAGCTTGCATGGCCCCGATGTAAGCAGTCGTAGTCACAATAGAATTTACTACATTCTTGGCATCTTCTTGACATGACACAACATCTTGTCTTATCGATTCATCAAACCCATATTGACAAGTCATACAAATACGGTTGTCAAATACCTCAACAATACCTTCAGACCCCTCTCCTCCTCCATTAATCATCGGTACGGAGGCTTCCAAACATGCTTTATTCAATATCGTCCTTGCAAATTGATTGTCCAAACAAGATAATGCAATATCCATATTTTTTAGGGCATTAATTATTTTTTTATCGTCCTCATCGTTATTTACTATCTCATCTAAATTCATGTACTGAGTATTATCCTTTAACTCCCTATTTCCCGTATGTAATAACGTGAGGTTTGAACAAATACCGGATATTTTGAATCGATGACTGCCAAATCTTGAGTTTATACAATTCTCCGCCGATGGTGATTTCGGCAATCCTACGTTTTCTCTGGTGTACAATACTTGTCGGTTTAGATTGTGAATCTCAATTTCTTTATCCCCGTCAATAATTGATAAATTTCCCTTCTTTTCCAAATTTATACCACTTACAATGGATGGTATAGCCCATGACCCAAGTCCGCCAGCCCCTAGAACTACAATATTAGATTCTGCAACATATTGTGGTAAATTTCTATCTTGAAAGCAGATTGTCCCGGATTCGGTTATAGCTGGAAAAAGTCCTACATCACTATATTTTGCTAGTTCGTCAATTTTTTTTGTTGAAATCGGTTTGACCATTGAGTATAATTCAGAAGGTACTGAGTCCATAGGAACTCTAAATCTAGCAACAGAAGCTTCGTAATCACTTGATAGTACAGCATTTCCTTCCAATTCTTCAGAGTGTAAATAATTCAGTAATTCAGTGGGTTGTTTCCCTTTCTTTCTGAAATTAATTGATACCCATATATCATCCAATTCCTCTTCCCAAAAAATATCATTTGCCAATAATAATTTGTGTAATACAGCCGAGGTTCCTGCAATTAATATCGGGGTATCAATCAGTGTTGGAGAAAAACTTTCCACATCAAAATCAGGAATTTGTCCATGACCACAAACAGCAGAACCTGCACCATGAATTAAAAAATAATCACATTTTTCATCTTCGAACTCTTGATTAATGTTCTTCAAAATTAAACTTGTCTCATCTCCAATACTATTGAATTGAACATTCAATCCTTGTTCGCAAAAATGATCTGCGACCTCGTTCCAATTAGGGCTGCCATTTATAGATGTAAATCCTTTCATTAGATTAATTTTGAACGTAATGTCAGGCTTTTTTTCGACCACTACTCGGCCCTTACCAAACCTACATGCACCTAATTGGTCCAGTTGTACCAAAAAACTGAGTATACTCTCGTCGCAGCCTAATAATTTTAGTTTAAGACAAGATATTTTTTCTTGATCGAGAATCCCTAATTGACGGGAAAACTTCAGCTCATCACAGTTCAGAGATATCAATTTCCTCTACCTCGTTACTCAATTGGAAAATTTTGTTGTTGTACCTGATAGTTTTTTTATTGCAAGTTTTCTGGCTCAGTAAATGGTTAGGAAATGTATATTGCTTCAATACCGGATAGAGTTTTTCTATTCCAATCAGTAATATTCCAGCGATTATTTCCTTAATGTTGAATACAGAACGATTTGAAAATTTGTTACTAAAGATAGAAACCTTCTCTTGCGATTCGATTCTGACATTCCAGTTTTCATCTTCATTTCTGTTTTTATGATTTATTTTGTAATCAATTCCAATTTTTCCTGCCATATTTTCAGATATTTTAAACCACATATTCCATAACTCAATAACGCTTTCAGAACAGATAATTTCTTCCTTATCCCCACTAATTCGTCTCATTATTATGTTCGCTTTGTCAGTTGAAATTTGCAAATATTGAGGCCTAGTAAGAGTTGGTATTGAAAAAGAAACAGGCGAAATCAATATTTCATTATCTAACTTTATTTTCATATCATCCACTCCTAGCGCTATCCCTTGGATTAGGGTTAGATAGAACTGATTGTAATTGGTGAATAATTCCATTAAATCGTCTTGTACGATCTTTTGGCAATGAATCGAACACAGAAGAAAAACCTCCAATACAGATCGGACAAAGTTCGATATTCGGAGCAATAGAATGGTACCCTCCGTGGTGTATGTTGGAATGTCTAATCTGGCTACAATTTGGACTTCGAACGAAACATTCCGGAATTTTGTGTGGAAATTCTCTAAAATCAAGAATCAATTGATATGTAATTTTTTTTCTGGATAAGTATGAATGTCTTCCAATCATATTCAATTGAATAACACCGAGGTTTCCGTTAGGAAACGCATATTGTTTTACTACTACTGCTGATGGATATTGTACTTTCAATAACGCATATTCGTCTTTGGTTATCCCACAATTGGAATAATTATCTGATTGAATTATTCTTTTTTTCACGACATCTACCTCCAAATTTGATATGAGGCTAAGTAGCCAACGGGCCATAGAGCTATGGCAAACAATAATTTTAGCAATAGTGTTGCCATCGTATTTCGGTAAAACATATTCTAACCTCAAACTGATATGTCTATTGTGAATAATGTTAAGGTCAAATTTGACAACACTCTTTTTCAATTACGACCAGTTATCAATTAACACTCCGAAGGCAAGGCAATTATTTTGGCAAATCTTCCATTTGTGGATCTATACTTATGTTCGTAGTATTTTTTTTTCCCAAGTCTAACAATTACCCATCTGTCTCGTAAATTATCTACTTTATATTTCTCAGACTCAATTAATCGGCATTCTACTGTATTGTTTATCTTGGAATTAAAAATGTCACAAATCCTTCCTTTTTTGGGTATCTTAATAAATTGAGTCATTCCAATGGAATATCCGTCTAGATTGACCATAGTGGGCCTATTCTTATTACCCAGGGCTACTATCTTACCTACCAATTTCTTTCCCTTTGATTTCCCACAAATTTTCACTTTTGTTCTTATCTTCCTATCGTTAATAATCAAGTGATTACTATTCCGAATCTCAGATATTTTTTCTACTCCCTTGAACTCTAAAAATTCACATCTTCGTTGACCTTTAGAATTAGATTTTTCCCTCAATTTCCTCAAAGTTTTAACCGAAGGTTTTCTGCAACCTAGGAAAACATCATTGCCTGGATATATTTTATCTTGAATTAAATTACCTGAATCATTATAGCAGTAAATTTCAGTACCATCTCTGGGTTTCCATCCCGAAATTTCCACTAAATCGGCGGACAGAATACCTTTTTCTGATATATTTAAGCTAAATTTAAGAGAATCTAATTCTACATGTCGTACTCTGATTCTTCCCTTTCCCATTACAAAGTCGCCTCACTACGTTGTGTATTGTATGAATCTTTTTTCAGTCATTTTTGCTAGGCGAGACAAAATACACTCTCAAATTGTAATTTCAGTAACATAATTCAATATATTGAAAAAATCATACTCATTAGTTCAAACATGTCAAGACCTAAGCACATCCATATCGTATTGCTCGGAAAACAAATCGATCACGCACTTACTGGCGTAAGGGAACTTGATGGTGATGTTGTCCACTTCATAACGTCTGAAGAGTTACTTTGCGAAGGAATGTATGAGCAACTTGAGCAAGATTTGGAGAATGAGATAAAATTCGATTTCGGAGGTTTCCATTCTATACCTAATGAAAGGTTATTTTCACCGTTTATTGTAGGTGATATGCTGGAGATAGTTACAGACATAGTTGCACATGAATCCAATGAGGACTACCATCTTCCCGCACTAGATTTACTTGAAAATAGTAAAACACCCGAGTGGGAAGGGGACGTAGGCTCTTGGAACAATTCTTACAATAATCAAACAGACTGTATCTTTTTCGTTGGATTCACTGGTGGAACGAAACTAATGTCCGGCTCTGCAATTCATTGTGCAAATATGATTGGTGCAGTTTCATATTATGTTGCTGAAGGCTCCCATTCAATGGAACCAGAGGTTATTTGTTTGGGGTCTTTGGAAGCACCAGCAGTTTTGCTTAGTGCTCCTGACGAATGCTTAGACACAATTTTTGAATACCCTGCAGCAGAATATAAATGGGTACCAACAACGAACCTTCTGATTAGGGAATTAGTCCATCTCAATCTTGCAAATGAGAAGATTACTGAATCAGGTACACTTGGTTATGAATTAACCAAAGAGGGGTATGCCCACGTAAAAATCGCTGCAGAGAGGAAATTGAGAAAGAAGTCGATGGAAAGTATGACTCCTGAAGAAGTTGAAGAGTTGAAAAATAAGTGGAGCAGCTCCAACAACCCAGATGTAGAACTTGATTGGTTACAGGATAGATCTACGTTGATTGAAACATTTTTTGAGGTTGGATATTCAAATACTGAGGAAGAATTGTTACAAGTGATCTTGGAAAAACATGGTATAACTGGAAGAGCTGAGTTAAGGGAAATCGAGAAATCTCATGGAATAGAACTATACCTGGAAATAATTTTTGAGGATAGGGAAGGAAATGAAGTAGATATTGGAGGTTTCAGACAACAGAGATACGGTACGGATAGAATACCATTCATCGAGGATCTACTTCTGCATCGAAGATACAGGCCGATAGACCCAGAGGCAACTAGGATAATTTCTGGAGATAATGATGCCGAATTCCTACACTACATAGCCATAAAGCACTTCGAAAAACTTGGATTCAAAGTACGTTAGTTTAGCCGTGATAATTGGTTTCTTCAAACCGTTCATCGGCATTTTGCTTCATTGCTTCTAATTCGTTTTCGGTAATTGTTTGAATAATTTTATTTTGTTCACTACTGGCTAGCATGGTTAGTAATCTAATTCCAAATACACTGAATTGATAACTTCCAGAATTAAGATCAATATCCAGTATCTCTCCTGCATCCATCATCATCATCATCCAGGGTGCTATTGACGTGTTTTTGTGAAGTTCTTCAAGTGAATTTTCTTCATTGCCTAAGTTCATAGCAAGATATCCTACATCTGATGGATTTAGAGTCATCAAGATTTTCAACGTGTTTATTTCGGGTAAAATCATGATATTCTTGTTTGGCATTATTGCCTTTCCCTCTGCTGGTTTTGTTACGTAAAAGGCCCGAGCGTCTAACAAAGAGGCCATCATTGTACCTGCAGCTGCCATTAGCATAGTCCCGCCAGTAATTCCAACTTTCCACATACTGGTATTCATTTCTCCCTCAGATAATCTAAATTCATGACCTCCGATATTGAAGACACAACCAATCAAAGAGCCCAATGCAGTTTCTTCAAACAAATCGTCCAGAGACTGAACCGTACCTTTTCTGAAGTCGTATTTCTTCGACCAATCGTTCAATCTTCTTTTGTAAGATTTTTCGAATTTATCAGAAGTTACAATATGAACAGCATCAGGAGTAAACCTCTGAATCGAAGTAATCGCATGTTCGTGATTTTCACCCATCATTAGAATCATGACATTGTTTTGACCTAAACCAACCTCAGAAAAGTTATCACCTTCCCCTGCCATGGTATCTCGAATCTCTAATCCTTGATAACAACAACTGCTTGAGAGATATCGATTAAATCAAATGTAAATACATATCCAGTCACATTATTTTGAGTTTAAGTACTGTAAGCATATTCCATATTTTTCATGTCCTCCGAAGAGACAAACCTAACCTGCCCTAACTGTGGAAACGAATTCGATGTGGCGGATAGCCTACGCACGCATATAGAGCATGAACTTCGTGCAGAAATCCAGAAAACCACTCGAGAAGAATATGACTCACAGATAAAGTCAATTCGCCAAGAGGAAGAGGAAAAGCAAGAGGAACAAAAAGTGAAGATTGCTAGCCAGCGAGAGGAACTCAAACTCCTTCGCAAGTCTCAATTAGAACTTGATGAATTGAAGGAAACTCGTGATGTTGAACTAGCGGAAGCAAGAGCCGAAGGGGAAAAGTCGGTCAAGAATCAGTTGAAGGCTGCTAAGGCTGAAGCGTCAAAGGCCAATACTCAACTTGAGGAAATCAAGGAAGATTATGAGGAAAAGATAGCGAAAGCCAGGGCTGATGAACAGAAGTCAGCGAAAGGCGAACTCAAGAAAGCCCTAGCCTCTGCAAAGGAGGCTGAAAGCAAGCTCGAGGAGCTCAAGGAAGATCAAGAAATTGCTATCAAAAAGGCCACGCGCGAAGCCGCTAGGATAGCCAAGAGGAAGATGGATCTTCAGTTAGATGAGTTAGTCAGCGAGCGCCTTAAGGAGGCTAGAGGTGACGACGAAATCAAACTTGAAAAGTTGAGACTGGAACTTGAGCGAAGGGACAAGAAGATTCAGGAACTAGAGGAGCAGAGAACTGCTTCTCACGGTGAACTCGAGGGCGAAGCTCTCGAACAAGCAACTGAACAGACTCTTCGTAGCCTCCACCCTCTGGATCTTATCGCTGAGGTAAAGAGAGGCCGATTTGGTGCGGACATTGAACACACTGTTCGCAATAATTCTGGTGCGACTGCAGGTAAGATTCTGTGGGAGTGCAAGAAACACAAGCAATGGCAAGACGGATGGATTTCTACAATCCGAAAGAATTCCATTGAGTACGGGGCCGACACCATGGTAATCGTTACTACAACAATGCCTGATGGTTTGGAAACCTTTGGTGAGGTAGACGGTGTATTCGTTTGTCGATATCACGAAACTGGTTTGGTATCGACTCTTCTCCGCCACGCAATATTGCGAGTCAGCGGTGAACGTACCAGGGAACTTCACATGCAGACTATTCAAGAGAGAGTCTTGGAATATGTCAGTGGACCAGAATTCTCCATGGTAATGCAAGGAGTAATGGAAGCTTACGAGTTGTTCGAGGACGATCTTCGCAAGGAGGAGCAATACATGAAGACTAGATGGCGCAAGAGGAGAGGATTTCTCCGTAATGTCATTGAGTCAGTAACCTCGATGCTTGGACGCTTAGAGCAGCTTGGAGCAGGAGATTTCGACGTAGTCGAGTCTCTTGACTTCAGCCAACCTAAGGGGTTCCTAGAGGATGGAAGAGAGGATGAGTGAGTCTGTCGCAGAAGTTTGTGGAAGTGGTAGAATGGCATTTGTCCAATCCCACAATTTAGAAAACCGGAAAATTCCTGAATTATATCCCAATAATATCGGATCTCAATTTTCTTGAGAATTCATCAAGGAGAAATTCCACCAAATAGGTGGGATTTATGATTGGGGTTTGGATGACGTAAATTTACCCTTATTGGAACAATATAGAATGTGCAAACAATTAATTCTATTATCAAATTAGAATAATCATGGTGCGCCCATACACTAGCCAAGAATGGATAATTCTTGCAAAGGGTAAGCACGGAGATGCCTACGATTATTCATTGGTTGATTACAAAAATCAATACACTGAGGTAGAGTTAATCTGTCCATTGGAGGGCCATGGGATTTTTTCTGTTGTACCAAAAGATCATCTTAGTAAAAAAATGAAAGGTTGCCCAATTTGTAAACCACCTCTTAGGAAAATCAATACTCAGGTTTTCATAAAAGATGCTAAAGAAATTCATGGTGATAAATATGATTATTCCAAAGTGGAATACAAGAATCGAAACGAGAAAGTAGAAATTATTTGCAAAGAGAAGGGGCATGGTTCATTCTTCCGAAACTATCGTTCTCATGTAGAAAACAGGCAGGGTTGCAATTTATGCAAGGTTACCGAAAGAGCGAATTCCCATAGTGATAATACACCCAAGAATAAACCAAAAAAAGTCAGCCCAAGATACAATCCAGAATATCACGGGGAAGTAGACTACAGTAACAGAACTAAAGAACAAAGACGTGCTTATAGAGAATACAGATTGGCGATAAAGTCGGCAATTGAGGATCCTGAAAATACATTAAATAAATGCAGAAAAATTGCTGAGATTTACTGTTATAGTCTCCAATACGATTTACACGGAGATAATGTCGATAAACACCAAGACCTAGATACCGCAATAAAGCAATGTAAGAGAAAAGGATTAATCGGTGGGATTACTGAAAAGGAATTGAAGCTCCTCCAAGATTGGGGAAATTATGGATCACACGCCAGGCAAGGCCATAAGGGAAAATATCCTACCTATGAACGGATTAAGCCTGCAATTATTGCAGCAGAGGCCATTTTAGATGACTGGTTTGATGACTTTGTTAAGTTAGAGCCTCCAACAAAAGACTAATCT
>Ga0208127_1001342_pt1 | contig 12270 bp, 8 predicted proteins | sample ETNtaG_6_FD_185751 | JGI IMG/M metagenome (GOLD analysis project Ga0208127, IMG submission 185751) | Marine microbial and viral communities from oxygen minimum zone, Eastern Pacific Ocean - ETNP201306SV45 (SPAdes) (version 2) | ecosystem: Environmental > Aquatic > Marine > Oceanic ...
CTTTGGCTCCCAATACACTCAGTTGATTGCGCGTAGGGTACGAGAGCTCAATATTTACTGTGAAATCCATCCATACAACAACATGCCTTCAGAGTTATCTGTTTTTAAGGCTGTTATTCTTTCGGGTTCTCCTTTTTCGGTGCGAGGCGACGATGCTCCGCACCCAGATTTGAGTGGTATTCGTGGGAAAATACCTCTTTTGGGTGTTTGTTATGGAGCACAATATTTGGCTCACTTTAGTGGTGGAGAGGTCGCTCCGTCTAACATACGAGAATATGGTCGTGCTAAGCTTACTCAGGTAAATGGCCATGCACTTTTTGAGCAAATCAGCGTCGGTTCTCAAGTGTGGATGAGTCATAGTGACACCATCAAAACCTTGCCAAAAGGAGGTGTTCGATTGGCCAGTACATTTGATGTGGAAAATGCGGCATACAGAATAGACGGAGAAGAGACCTACGCAATCCAATTTCACCCCGAGGTATATCATTCTACTGATGGGAAAAAGTTGTTGGAAAACTTTTTGGTCAACATAGCCGGTGTCCACCAAGATTGGACTCCAGATTCGTTTGTAGATATGACCATTGCCCAACTTAAAGCTCAACTTTCTGATGATCATGTTGTGTTAGGTCTTTCAGGAGGTGTTGATTCTTCAGTGGCTGCTATGTTGCTTCACAAGGCCATAGGAACCCGTCTTCATTGTATTTTCGTGAACAATGGCTTACTTCGAAAAAACGAATTTGAAAACGTTCTTAAACAGTATGAAGGAATGGGTTTAAATGTCAAAGGTGTTGATGCGAGTAATCGTTTTTTAGATGCTTTAGAAAATATATCGGACCCAGAGAAAAAAAGAAAAACCATTGGGCGGGTTTTTATTGAAGTTTTTGATGATGAAGCTAAAAATATAGAGGGTGCTAGTTGGTTGGCGCAAGGAACGATTTATCCTGACGTGATAGAATCTATCTCAGTTAAAGGACCATCTGCCACGATTAAATCACATCATAATGTAGGGGGACTCCCTGATTTTATGAAACTAAAAGTAGTGGAGCCCTTAAAAATGTTGTTTAAGGATGAAGTACGCCGCGTTGGCGCCTCTATGGGTATGGCTCAGGAACTTTTAGGACGTCATCCATTTCCAGGACCAGGGTTGGCCATACGTATTTTGGGCGATATCACCCCTGAAAAAGTTGCCATGCTTCAAGAGGTTGATCATATTTTCATCGAAGGATTGCGTAGAGAGGATTGGTACGATAAAGTATGGCAAGCCGGAGCCATCCTATTACCAGTCAATAGTGTGGGTGTTATGGGAGACGAACGTACCTATGAAAAATGTGTAGCCCTCCGTGCGGTCGAATCCACGGACGGAATGACAGCAGATTGGGTAGATTTGCCTTACACATTTTTACAAGACATCTCGAACCAAATCATAAACAAAGTAAAAGGAATAAACAGAGTAGTATATGACATCAGCTCAAAGCCTCCTGCAACCATTGAGTGGGAGTAGTTTATGTGGTTTCTTTTTGTTGGCATGCATCGTCTTGCTTCCTCTTGATTTACATGGTCAAGATCCGGACGAAGCATATCGAACACACTTTATCATACACAAAGTCAGGAAAGGTGAGACTGTTTTTGGACTAAGTCAACGCTACACCATTTCCGAGCAACAGCTATTACATTATAATCCTGAAGTATCAGCAAAATTAAAACGAAGAACAAAGCTTAAAATTCCTCGCTACCGAAGCCTACCTCTCACTCAGAAAACCGAGCATAAATTACATACGGTTCAAAAAGGAGAAACGCGATGGCGTATAGCCTACACATATGGCATTACTTTAGAAGAGTTAGGCGAATACAACCCAGAGATGGAGGATGTACTCGAAATTGGACAGCAGTTGAAAGTCCCTGTTACTGCCAAGCAATCCAATAACATTAATCCACTTTATAATTATTATACTGTAAAACCTAAAGAAGGATACTACCGTATCCAAAAAAAACTAGGGGTATCAAAAGACAGCTTATTGGTTTTAAACCCAGAACTTACTGAGACAGGTCTGCAGGCGGGTATGGTTCTAAAAGTTCCAAAGAATATTTTGCCAAAATTTAACATCCAAAATAATTTACTTGTCGAAAAAACCAACCTTCGCGACAGCGTACGCTTGCTCCCTATTGTAAAAATAGGGCTTATGGCTCCCTTTCGATTACCGACCATCGAATTGGATTCATTAGAGCAAACTTCGGAAATATTACAATCACGTAACTTGGCAACACTTTCTTTGGATTTTTATTCAGGAGTCCGAATGGCAGTCGATGAGTTGGTCGCTGGTGATCTTAGTATTGATTTAGTAGTATTTGATACAGAAAACAGCACTTTTAAAGTAGATAGCATACTACAAAAACACTCTTTTTCTAACTATGATTTTGTGGTTGGACCTTTCATCCCAAAGCATTTTAATAGAGTCTCCAAACATCTTGAATCAAAGAACATTCCGGTCGTATCTCCTCTGACTACAAAGCCTTTGATTATGAGACGCAATGTGGTTCACTCTATGCCCAGAAAAGAAAATTTACAACAACGCATGCTCAGATATGTTGATTCATTGGATGTCACTGAAGACAACCCTTGCGTACTCATCATAGCTGATGAGAAAAACAATGAAATACTTCAAAAGTTAAAGCGAAAGTTTCCCTTAGCTGAAATTATAAGACCAGATGCGGAGTTTGGTTTTGTTAAACCTGAATTGGTGGACTCACTCTCTTCTAATTTTGAACCCAATTGGGTCTTTTTGGAAGCCAACGAATCCAATCTTGTTATCAGCATGACTTCTATGCTCAATGCTCAGAACAACGAAGATCGCAGCATTAAACTAATGACCACCTATCGTGACAGTGTTTACAATGATCAGAACATAGATCAAGGTCATTTGGGCAATCTGACCTTTACATATCCATCGCCGTATAATGTTAACCCCGTGGCTTTGGCGGAATTTCAAGCCACTTATCAAGAACGTTTTGGCGCAATACCATCCAGAGAGGCTGTGAGGGGTTATGAATTGATGTTAGACTTGGTTCTGCGTACTGCCATTAGAAGAGAATTGATTGATGGCTTTTCATTAGGGGAAACTGAGTATACACAAAACAAGTTTTTGTTTGAACGGGATTCATCCGGTGTTGGTTATAGAAACAACAGTATTTACTTATTACAACACCAAGACTTTGAGACCATTGAAAAGAATGAATAAAACTTTGCGACAAGATTCTCGAAGGGGTTTCGTATTTTTGGCGCTTAAACATAAAAAAAATCATGCCTGAGCCCAAATATGTTTTTGTTACTGGAGGAGTGACCTCATCTCTTGGAAAGGGAATCATATCGGCTTCTTTAGCAAAACTACTTCAGGCACGTGGGTTGAATACGACCATTCAAAAATTTGATCCCTATATTAACGTCGACCCAGGCACGCTCAACCCATATGAACATGGAGAGTGCTATGTTACAGATGATGGAGCTGAAACGGATTTAGATTTAGGACATTATGAACGTTTTTTAAATGTTAAAACTTCGCAAGCCAACAATGTTACGACAGGTCGAATTTATCAAAGTGTGATTGAAAAAGAACGAAGAGGAGATTTTTTGGGAAAGACCGTTCAAGTAATTCCTCACATAACAAACGAAATCAAAGAACGGATGCAGTTGCTCGGTAACACGGGCAAATACGATGTTGTGATTACTGAAATTGGTGGTACGGTTGGTGACATCGAGTCTTTACCCTACATAGAAGCTGTTCGACAATTGCGCTGGGATTTAGGTAAAAACAATTGCGTTGTAATTCATCTGACGTTGATCCCTTATCTCTCAGCTGCAGGTGAGTTAAAAACCAAGCCCACCCAACACTCAGTCAAAACACTGATGGAAAGCGGTATTAACGCCGATGTTTTGGTTTGTCGTACGGAACATGAATTATCCGAAGATTTAAGAAAAAAACTTGCATTATTCTGTAATGTAGAACGTCAAGCTGTCATCCAATCACTAGACGCAGACACAATCTATGACGTCCCTCTTATGATGTATGAGGAAGGCTTAGACAAGGTTGTTTTAGAACGTCTTGGCATGGAACTTAATGAAAAACCTGATCTCACCCATTGGAAGGGCTTTTTACAACGACATAAAAATCCAAGGAGTAAAGTCACTATTGGTCTGATTGGAAAATATGTCGAGCTTCAAGATTCATACAAATCTATTTTGGAAGCTTTTGTGCATGCTGGTGCAGCGAACGAAGTTCATGTGGAGGTAATGCCCCTTCACTCCGAGCATATTGAAGAAGGCAATGCAGTCGATCAGATTTCTAATTTAGATGGTGTGTTGGTGGCGCCTGGCTTTGGAGAGCGAGGCATTGAAGGCAAGATCAATGCGATCCGTTATGTAAGAGAAAATAACATTCCGTTTTTTGGCATATGTTTAGGGATGCAAATGGCTGTCATCGAATTTGCTCGAAATGTTCTTAAACTAAACAATGCCAACTCTGTCGAAATGGATGAAAACACCCCATATCCTGTGATTTCATTGATGGAGGCGCAGAAAGATATTGTACAAAAAGGAGGTACGATGCGTTTGGGTGCATGGCTATGTGATATAAAACCAGATACCGTTTTGCAAACCACATACAATACCCTCCAGATTGACGAACGCCACCGCCACCGATATGAATTCAATGACACATATCTCGAACAGTTTGAAAATCATGGCTTGATAGCCTCTGGTATCAATCCTAAAACAGGTTTGGTAGAGGCAATTGAGTTGCCCCAAAACAATTGGTTTGTGGGTGTCCAATATCACCCAGAGTATAGCAGTACAGTCGCCAATCCCCACCCCTTGTTTGTGGCTTTTGTGCAAGCAGTTAATGCCTACGCACAATCAAAAAAATAAATTAAAATGGAAGAAAAACGCATAGACCCTTTACAAATAATTGGATTCTTTTTGCTCTTTCTTGTGCTCATGTGGATGATGTATAATCAAGCTGAGCAAATGGAACAAAACCCACAATCGACTCAGACAGAGCAAACCACCGAGCAACCCCCATCTCAGTCCGTAACTTCTGTAATTCCTGAAATAACTGACAACACACCACTAACTTATACCAATTTATCCAACGAGGTTTTGCGTTTGAGTGTGCGTTCCAAAGGCGGAGTCATAGATGAAGCCGAATTGTTGACAGAAACCAACTACCTAGACGAACAAGTTTTTTTGGTTCAAAACCAAAACACAGACTTTAACCTTCGTTTTTCAGCTGAAGGTCAGCAATACAATACGCGTGATCTTAATTTTACACCTATACCCGAAAACAATCGCCTAACAATGCGAGCTGTAGTCGGTTCAGGTTACTTAGATTTTGTTTACACCCTTCCCAATGATGGTTATCGATTGAACTTTGACATACAAGCCAATGGGTTTAGCACGGATTCAGATGCGGAGCTCTACTGGTCTCAAGATGGTTTCCGACAAGCTTTAAGTGCCGATTACGAAAACCGTTATGCACAATTGGCTTACCAATATGAAGATGATAAAGTGGGTACATTATCTGCTATGGGAGATGATGATGATCGCGATAAGGATATTTCTTGGATCGCTTACAGACATCACTTCTTCAGTATGATACTGATCCCTGAACAGAGTTTTAAAAATGCCGACTTTATTTCTGAATCACTAATTGATGAAGATGATAGTGATGCCTCTGAATTTTTAAAGCGCTTTGAAACCCAAACCAATCTCGATGTGCGAAATGGTCAGCTTAATGCTGCTTTTGACTGGTACATAGGCCCTACTGACTATAACATCCTAAAGCAATATGATGAAAACATATCAGAATCTATCTCTTTTGGTTGGGGGATTATTGGGTGGATCAATCGTTATGTCTTTTTCCCCTTGTTTGGCTTTTTAAGCGGATTTTTACCTTTTGGAATCGCCATTGTTGTTATGACTGTGATTGTGAGATTGGTGCTCTCGCCTGTGACTTATAAGTCTTATTTGTCTCAAGCCAAAATGAAAGTACTACGTCCTGAAATTACAGAACTCACCGAAAAATACAAAAAAGACGCGGGTCGTAAGCAGCAAGAAACCATGAAGCTATACTCCAAAGCCGGGGTCAACCCCATGGCAGGTTGTGTGCCGAGTTTGTTGCAATTGCCTGTTTTCTTAGGACTGTTCTATTTCTTTCCGGTAGCCTTTTCGCTGCGTGGAAAATCTTTTTTGTGGGCAGAGGATTTATCATCTTACGATGCAGTACTCGATTTGCCATTTAACATTCCTTTCTATGGAGATCATGTGAGCCTGTTTCCATTGTTGGCTTCGATTGCCATTTTCTTCTATTCCAAAATGACTATGGGTCAGCAGATGCAATCGCCGCAGCCTGGCATGCCTAATATGAAGATTATGATTTACCTCATGCCAGTGATGATGTTGTTTTTCTTTAATAACTACGCCAGTGGGTTGAGTTTATATTACTTTGTTTCCAACCTGATTACCATCTTTATCATGTTGGTAATTAAGAATTACATCATAGATGAGCAAAGAATTCATTTGCAGATTCAGGAAAACAAGAAGAAACCTAAAAAACAAAGTCGTTTCCAGCGTAAGATGGAAGAAATGATGGAACAAGCCGAGCAACAACGCCGTTCAGGGCGTCGCCGATAGGTTGCATTTTGGTTACCTTTGTAGCCTGATGTCTTTTCAAAAAAAACGTATTGTCGTAGGGCTTTCTGGGGGAGTTGATTCTTCAGTGACAGCCTATTTGTTAAAAAAGCAAGGGCATGAGGTCATCGGTTTGTTTATGAAAAACTGGCACGATGATTCTGTAACCATTTCCGACGAATGTCCTTGGTTGGAAGACAGCAACGATGCTATGTTGGTCGCAGACAAACTTGGCATCCCTTTTCAGACAGTCGATTTAAGCGAAACTTATAAAGAACGCATCGTAGACTATATGTTTGCCGAATACAAACAAGGGCGCACGCCCAACCCCGATGTCTTATGCAACAGAGAAATTAAATTTGATGTCTTTCTAAATATTGCTCTTGAATTGGGCGCAGACTTTGTGGCTACCGGCCATTATTGTCGTAAAGCAGAGGTAGAGGTTGATGGACAAATCCATTACCGTTTGTTGGCAGGGGTAGATAGCAACAAAGATCAATCCTATTTTTTGTGTCAACTTACCCAAGATCAACTCAGCAATGCGCTTTTCCCTATCGGAGATTTGACAAAGCCCGAAGTGCGACAGATTGCCCAAGAACAAGGACTGATTACAGCTGAAAAAAGAGATTCTCAAGGATTGTGTTTTATTGGGAAAGTGCGTTTGCCCGATTTTTTACAACAACAGCTCAAGCCCAAAATGGGTGATATCATACAAATTGCTAAGGATCTCCCTATGTATGCCCAACCGAGAACAGCTACCCCTGAAACCCAAGCCGAGGCTTTTGTCTATAACCCTTCGGACGGTAAGGTGGTGGGCCAGCACCATGGTGCCCATTTTTTTACCGTAGGTCAGCGAAAAGGCCTGGCGGTAGGCGGAACGGCAGAACCGCTATTTGTCATCGCCACTGATGTAAATACCAACACCTTATATGTAGGGGAGGGCAAAAACCATCCGGGACTGTATCGCAATGCACTCTTTATAGATCAAAGTGAATTGCATTTTGTTCGCCCCGATTTGGCACCTACCATAGGTGCTTCCCAAAAAGTTTTGGCCCGAATCCGCTATCGACAACCTTTGGTTTCAGCAACGCTACATCGTGTTGCTGCGGGCGCCTACTTGCAGTTCGATGTTCCTCAATCGGCTATTGCTGCTGGACAGTTTGCTGCCTGGTATCTTGATGATGAACTTATCGGTTCGGGAGTGATTGGGTAGGTGTTATTTCCACACCCCCTGGCGCGCGTCTTGGACGCGTGACTTATCTTAAAAACAGGTGCGTGTTGCAAACCTGCCCTGTCGGCAGAGAGGACAGGCAGACGCGCACCAGAGGGATTGGGTTTGGTGGTTGTTTAGTCGTGATGTCCAAAAGCATACTGCAGTCCCACAACCGCAGTCAAACCTTGTTTCATCTGAATGCCCGTGACATCTTGAGCCAATGGAAAGCTTAGCTCGGCAGCAAATCGGAAGTTTTTCCAATCTCCTTCTGATACATAGAAATTGGCACCGAGGCTTAGGTCTAGTTGACTTTTACCTGTGTTGGCCGCATTGAACTGAGGCATCATCATCGGGTTGAAGTCTGGGTCTGCTCCATCAATGCTTTGCAAATTGGTATAGTAAACCCCTGTGGATACGCTCCAAGAATCAGAAACCATAAAGGCACCCCACGCATTCACTGTAGTTTTGTTGCCTAGGCTATAGTTTGCTTCATTTTCACCCAATCGGAACAGATGGTTTGCTTGAGCTCCCCACGAGAACGTATTCGACTGTCCTAGGTAGGTAAGTCCCATATTCGGATCCCAAGTTCCACTACCTAATTGCATTGGGTAAGCGAGGGGTGCATTGGTTGCCATTGGCGTATCATCGCGTTGTTCAATACTCCCTGTGGGAACAGATAACCCCAACTTAGCATGCCATGATTGTTGGTTGGCATTGTGTAGTTTGATTAGGCCGCCCACAACAACATCGCCTATGCCTGAGGATTCCGTTGAAAAGTTTACGCCCATTTTATTACGTAAATCCATGTTGTTAGAAATATAATTCCCCATCACCATTAAAGTTAACACTTCAGATGGAGCATACATAACGCCAACCATATGCATGTTCATAACCATCTTTTGAGGGGATACCATATGGTTTTGATAAATTCCTTCATTGTTAATAGAGCCAGAACCTTGAAGATTCCCCTCCATCCACATAGGCATATAACGATAGGAGAGCATAACTTCTCCCTTTTGGTGATAGTGATCTCCCATCACTCGAATAGGTGCATGCCCATCAGGACGAGCGGAGCTCCATAGATTGTTTTGTGCAAAGGCAGAGCCAAACCCCAACACGACTATGCTCACGAAGAGCGTTAGTTTTTTATACATGATTTTATTTTAAATAACGGTTTTAAAAAGCTTGTTCGGAAAAATCCGAAATACGAAAAATAAACCTAAAACCTGGGAGGGGGTGTTGGAGGAATTTGTAGGTTTTCATGAACCGAAAACTGATAGGATTTTTTTAGTAAGATATGTTGTGTGAAAAAATCCAGATTGGCAACCTTTGTGATTTGTTCAAAAAACAACAGATTGGTTTTTGTCCATTCTTTGATGGGGTTATTTGGATGTTTCGGGCTATTTTGCTCTGTTTGTTGGATTTGATCTTTGAGATAGCAAGTTCCTTGACAATTTGTTTCTGGTTTGTCTTTGTTGATACACAATACCTCGGCTATGTAGTCGAAATTGATATAATACTCAGCAAAGGGAAAGAAATGACTTAGCTCAGTGCCACAAAAGGCCACTAACATCCCAATGGCAATTTGTTTTTTTAGGGCTACAGCCTCTGAGAATTTCATGTAGGCTTATTGGAGTTTTGTGTTTATGTAGATGGGCAAAAAATTCCTACTATACCTCAACCGACTGATGAAATTCCAGCTCTATTTGGTTACGCAAAAGGTCCTCAAATGTTTCGGCGTTGCGAATCAGTTTTGCTTTCCCTTCATGCCAAAGCACTTCTGCAGGGCGATAACGAGCGTTGTAGTTACTCGCCATCGTAAAGCAATAAGCTCCTGCATTGTGAAAACACAACACATCACCCTCCGATATTTCTGAAATACGGCGGTTGTTGGCAAAAGTGTCTGTTTCACATATATACCCCACTACTGAGTAAAAGCGTTCCCGCCCTTGAGGGTTGGAGATGTTCTCTATATGGTGTTGAGACCCATAAAGCATGGGTCGGATCAGGTGGTTAAAACCACTGTTGACTTGCGCAAACACCGTCGAAGTGGTTTGTTTGACCACATTGACTTGGGTCAAAAAGTAACCGGCTTGACTTACTAAAAATTTTCCAGGCTCGAATGTCAAAGTCAATGGCTTGCCATATTCATTACAAAACGCTTGAAAACGTTCACTAAGCTTTTCGCCTAATTCTTCAATATTTGTTTCGATGTCGTTTGTGTGATAGGGCACTTTAAAGCCACTTCCAAAATCCAAAAACTCCAAATCATTGAATGCACGAGCCGTATCAAATAATATCTCAGCAGCATGTAAAAACACGTCAATATCTAAGATGTCACTCCCTGTGTGCATGTGTATGCCATTGATTCGCATGCCCGTGTTCTCTACAATTCGTAAAATATGAGGAAGTTGGTGAATGCTGATTCCAAATTTTGAATCGATATGACCTACGGATATATTAGCATTTCCCCCAGCCATTACGTGCGGGTTGATTCTGATACAGACTGGTACATTAGGGTGTTTGCTGCCAAACTGCTCTAAAACCGATAAGTTGTCAATGTTGATTTGAGCACCTAAAGAAGCCACTTCTTCAATCTCTTGAAGCGATACTCCATTGGGAGTAAAGATGATTTTGTCTGCTGGTACGCCAGCTTGTAGTCCCAACTGTACTTCTTGAATAGAGACCGTGTCTAGACCTGCTCCAAGACTGTGCATGTATTTTAGTATGCTTAGATTAGACAAGGCTTTGACGGCGTAATTGATGCGCAACTGGGGTACTTGTGCAAAAGCACTGGTAAGCCGATTGTATTGCTCATATATCTTTTCAGCATCATATACATACACTGGGCTTCCGAACGTTTTAGCGATATCTATTAGGGCAGATGGGTTCATAAAAATATTTTCAGCAAATCTATGTTTTCAAACCCGAAGGTTCAAATATTTTCTTTTAATACTATAAAAATACAACAAAATGTTATAAATAAAACAAAATCAATCGTCAATTACACGCGGTAATAAGGGTGTGGTTTTCTATTTTTGCAGGGCAAAATCATACTCATGAATCTACACGAATACCAAGCCAAAGATATACTTGCCTCATTTGGCGTTCGCATACAGCGCGGAAAAGTAGCACAGACTCCTTCTGAGGCTTCTCAATTAGCTCTAGCTTTACAAGAAGAAACAGGTACCGACTGGTTTGTTGTTAAGGCTCAAATCCATGCCGGTGGCCGTGGTAAAGGCGGTGGCGTCAAACTGGCCAAAGGTTTGGATAAGGTAGAAGAGGTTGCTGACAGCATCATTGGTATGGACCTGATCACCCCTCAAACCCCTCCAGAGGGCAAGCCAGTACACCAAGTGTTGATTGCCGAAGATGTCTATTATCCAGGTGATGAAGAACCCGATGAGTTTTATGTGTCTGTTCTTTTAAATCGAGCTACGGGTCGTAACATGATCATGTATTCTACGGAAGGGGGGATGGATATTGAAACCGTTGCTGAAGAAACCCCTCATTTGATTTTTACAGAAGAAATTGATCCTGCTGTGGGTCTGATGCCCTTTCAGGCACGTCGAGTGGCTTTTAATCTAGGCTTGAGAGGGGCTGCGTTTAAGGACATGACGCGCTTTATAACCTCTCTTTATGAAGCTTATGTAAAATCCGATGCTTCTTTGTTTGAAATCAATCCGGTTTTAAAAACATCAGACAGTAAAATATTGGCGGTTGATGCCAAAGTGACTCTTGATGAGAATGCACTGTTCCGTCACAAAGATTATGAGGCCTTACGAGACTTACGAGAGGAAAACCCTGTGGAGGTAGAGGCCAAAGCTGTAGGTTTAAACTACGTAGCACTAGACGGCAATGTGGGTTGTATGGTAAATGGTGCTGGACTAGCGATGGCTACGATGGATCTGATCAAACAAGCGGGTGGCTCTCCTGCCAACTTTTTGGATGTCGGTGGAACTGCAGACGCGGCTCGGGTTGAAACAGCTTTTAGGTTGATATTAAAAGATCCAAACGTCAAGGCGATTTTGGTTAATATTTTTGGAGGTATCGTCCGGTGTGATCGCGTAGCTCAGGGAATCGTTGATGCCTATAAAAACATGGGGGATGCCATTCAGGTTCCTATTATTGTCCGTTTGCAAGGCACCAATGCGGACATCGCAAAAGATTTAATTGACAACTCTGGCTTGGAAGTTCAAAGTGCGGTGCTTTTCCAGGAAGCAGCAGACAAGGTGCAAGAAGTTCTTCGATAAGATGCCATAATGGCATATATTTTGGTATTTAAAATGACATATTGACATTAAAATCCATTTGGTTTGGGTTTTGCAATGGGTGTGGTATAAATCATTAAATCCACAATTATGAACTTAGTACGTAA